>Ga0209702_10001709_pt1 | contig 40745 bp, 28 predicted proteins | sample FRY01_FD_187210 | JGI IMG/M metagenome (GOLD analysis project Ga0209702, IMG submission 187210) | Freshwater microbial communities from Lake Fryxell liftoff mats and glacier meltwater in Antarctica - FRY-01 (SPAdes) (version 2) | ecosystem: Environmental > Aquatic > Freshwater > Ice > Glacier...
CCGGATGAATAGAATGGCGTCGACACCCATTCTCTACATCAGATCAGAGAGTTAAGCTACGTTCGCCACCCCGATAAACCCGGTCCGGTGAATAAGACGGGCTAAGCCTTAGGGATATGACCGCACACGTGCTACATGGTTTGTTCTGTACGGTGAGTTGCGGGAGACTGTCATGTTGATAAACGTCCTTATTACGCTCGTAGTGGTTGGCGTCATCCTGTGGCTTGTTAACAACAAGATACCGATGGACGGCACCATAAAATCCATCCTCAATCTTGTAGTGGTCATCGCCGTTATCGTCTGGCTGTTGAGAAGCTTCGGCCTGATCAACGTCTAAAGTTTAAATGCGGCCCAACCGGCGGGCACGATCTTTCGGCCATTGACGCCCGCTGTGCAGAGCTTAGAGTCGTCATATCCCCGGGGGGCTGGCACAGACCAGCTGAGAGGTGGCTTCCTGGCCACGACCCGTTGAACCTGATCCGGCACCACCGGCGTAGGGAGGGCGAAGCCAAAAGGCTTTCCTCCTTCGCCCAAGCGAAGGCATAAAAACATGGCAGACATCAACTCCCCCCTGGAAATGCCCGTAACAACCGGCCTCCTCCCCGGCTCCCAAAAAATCCATGTCGCCGGCACGCTCCATCCCCAAATCCGCGTCGCCATGCGCGAAGTCACGCTAGACCCTTCCGCCAAAGAAGAGCCCGTCCGCCTCTACGACGCCTCCGGCCCCTACACAGACACCCGAACCAACATAGACATCGCCGCCGGCCTCCCCCGCCTGCGCACCCCCTGGATAGAAGCGCGCGGCGACGTAGAACGGTATACGGGCCGCAGCGTGAAACCCGAGGACAATGGCAATGCCGGAAGCAGCGTCGTCAGCGAATTCCCCAACGTAAACGCTCAGCCCTGGCGCGCCAAACCCGGCCAAGCCGTAACCCAAATCGCCTACGCCCGCCGCGGCATCATCACAGCGGAAATGGAATATGTCGCCATCCGTGAAAACATTGGCCGGGCTGAACGAAAAGGCCAAATCCGCGACGGCGAAAGCTTCGGCGCCGAAATCCCCGATTACGTAACCCCAGAATTCGTCCGCGATGAAATCGCCCGCGGCCGCGCCATCATCCCCGCCAACATCAACCACCCCGAAGCCGAGCCCATGATCATCGGCCGCAACTTCCTCGTAAAAATCAACGCCAACATCGGCAACTCCGCCGTCGCCAGCAGCGTCGCCGAAGAAGTAGAAAAAATGGTCTGGGCCGCCCGCTGGGGTGCTGACAATGTCATGGACCTCTCCACCGGCCGCAACATCCACAACACCCGCGAATGGATTATGCGCAATTCCCCCGTCCCCATCGGCACCGTCCCCATCTACCAAGCACTGGAAAAGGTCAACGGCGTCGCCGAAGACCTGAACTGGGACGTCTACCGAGACACGCTCATCGAACAAGCCGAACAAGGCGTAGACTATTTCACCATCCACGCCGGCGTCCGCCTCGCCTATGTGCCCCTGACCGCCAACCGCGTCACCGGCATCGTCTCCCGCGGCGGCAGCATCCTCGCCAAATGGTGCCTCAGCCACCACAAAGAAAACTTCCTCTACACCCACTTCGAAGAAATCTGCGAAATCATGCGCGCCTATGACGTAAGCTTCAGCCTCGGCGACGGCCTACGCCCCGGCAGCATCGCCGACGCCAACGACCGCGCCCAATTCGCCGAGCTAGAAACCCTAGGCGAACTCACCCAGATCGCCTGGAAGCATGATTGCCAAGTCATGATCGAAGGCCCCGGCCACGTGCCCATGCACAAAATCAAAATCAACATGGAAAAGCAGCTCGCCGAATGCGGCGAAGCCCCCTTCTACACCCTAGGGCCGCTCACCACCGACATCGCGCCGGGCTATGACCATATCACCAGCGGCATAGGCGCCGCCATGATCGGCTGGTTCGGCACCGCCATGCTCTGCTACGTCACCCCCAAAGAGCATCTCGGCCTGCCCGACCGTGACGACGTAAAAGTCGGCGTCATCACCTACAAACTCGCCGCCCACGCCGCCGATCTCGCCAAAGGCCATCCCGCCGCCCAGCTCCGCGACGATGCGCTAAGCCGCGCCCGCTTCGATTTCCGCTGGCGGGACCAGTTCCACCTCAGCCTGGACCCCGAAACGGCGCTAAAATACCACGACGAAACCCTCCCCGCCGAAGGCGCCAAAGTTGCCCATTTCTGCTCCATGTGCGGCCCCAAATTCTGCAGCATGAAGATCACGCAAGACGTGCGCGACTACGCCGCCAAACAAAACACACCAGAAATGATAGAAGCCGAAATGGCCAAAAAGTCCGCCGAATTCCGCGAGAAAGGCAGCAAAATCTACCTCCCCGCCGCCGAGTAACCCCCTCTCCCTCCCCCTCGCGGGGAGGGACAGGCGCAAAGCGCCAGGGTGGGGGGCACAGGCCGGCCCCCAAAAAACCCTAAACCCCCACCACCCCACAAAGCCCCCGAAACACCCCCTCCCGGTCCCTCAACAGTTCGTGGTTCCAAACCCTAACAACCCGAAACCCCTGCCCCTCAAACCAAGCCGTCCGCCCCGCATCGGCCGCCCCCGTCAGCGCATGGGACCCCCCATCCACCTCGACCACAACCCGCGCCCCATATGATGCAAAATCCGCAATATAATAAGGCTCAAACACCACCTGCCGCCGCCAATGCCACTCCTTCAGCGGCGGCGTCCGCAACAAGGTCCACATCACCGCCTCCCCCGGCGTAAGCGCCCCCCGCATAGCCCGCGCCCGCGCCCGCAACTCACTCAAAGCCCCCTCCCCCTAAAAGCAAGAACACCACAACACCAATCTGCCAACAAACACCCCACCCAGCAACCCCGCCCAAAAACCTCCTTCCACCCCGCGGGGAGGGACAGCCGCAAAGCGGCAGGGTGGGGGCCCACCGCCCGCCCCAAAAAACGCCATCACCCCCGCGCCAACACAACCACGCCCCAAATCCACCTCCCCACCGCCGACCAGTCACCGCCCTCCCCATCGCCCCGAGCCTAAGCCCCCCCACACAACCGCAACCATGCCTCCGGCGGCCGGGGCCTCAGGCCCCAGACCCAAAAACTTATTCCCTAAATAGCGAAGCTCATGCCCCAGCAACCCCGCCCCTACCCAAACCTCCCTCCCCCTCGCGGGGAGGGACAGCCGCAAAGCGGCAGGGTGGGGCCACACCGCCCGCCCCAAAAAACGCCCCCACCCCCTCGCCAGCACAACCACGCCCCAACATAACCTCCCTACCGCCAACCAGCCACCGCCTTCCCCGTCGCCCCGGGCTAGTCCCGGGGCCTAAGCCCCCACCGCACAACCCAGAGGCTCCGGCGAGCAGGGGCTGAACCCCTGCACCCACTTTCGTTTTCAGGCGCGCAAAACCCTAAAAGTGCCCGTCACCCCGCACTTGATGCGGGGTCCCGCTTGAACCTCAAAAATCCAGCTTACCATACGGCTTGGCCTCCACCGGCGGGGCCTTTTACATCGCCGAGCTCACGTTAAGAACGGTCGGGCGTGTGACAGCCGTCAAATGCGCAGTTCAATTTCTCAGTCTAGCACCAGCCCAACAACGGCAATAGCCTGCATTAAAATTCGCATCTTCGTTGCCGTGCTTTCGTTTGTACCGAGCAGCCAGCCTCCCGGAAGCTTCCGATGGCTTTTTTGTGCAAGTCCCGGCACATTGGGATAAATGTCGGTGACAGACACGGCAATGGCATTGCGGCCTTTTGTGCAGACGGCCGCAGCCATCTCGGCCCGCCTGTCCGGATAACGTTCAAACAACGCGCAAAACAACTGATGCCAAGCATCGACGCCGTTCTTTCCTTCCCCTTGTTGTTCAAAAAGCCGCCATCCATTGTCAGGCATTAACCCGAATGTGATGTCGGCTACGGTTACAGCCGGCCTTGATGCCGATGCCTCAACCAACTTGGGAGGAGAGATAGAAATCGAAGCCAAGCTGGCCACTTTGCGAACTGGAGTGGCGTTTTCCGGTCCCACTTTCCCGGCCAAAAAGGCAGCGACCAAGGCCGCACTGGGACGGTGTCCAGAAAATGCTGCTGCTTTATCTGTCAGTAAGCCCATGATCGGACTTTCCAACCCTGTCAGCAAATCGGTCCAGGCGCGCGGTAGTGCTGCCTCGGCAATACGACTACTGGCCAGCGCTCGATAGTCCTGTTCCGCATCAACTAAAGCAGTGCCATTTTCTACGCGTTCCCGCGCCAAATAACGATTGAGCTTTAGCTCAACCTCGCCGGGGTCCTCAGACACAAGATCGATCAGGCTAACGCGCCGCTCAGAATACGCCCCCGGTTGCATGGGCAGATAGATATGCCAGAAACGCCCATCGGTCAGTACACCAAGCGGCACCCCGTCATGGAAAGCATATTCAAACAGCTGCTGGTCAGCGCCCTTTGCATTGCCAACGGCTTTGACTTCGATAAACACCGTTGCCCGGCGGAAAGGTCCGGCGAAGAGCGCGAAATCCACCAATCCGCGTGCATTCCGATATTGTGGGCGCAGCTCATTCGGATCAGTATCATCCCAACCTAACGCGCGCAAAATTGGAACAACGATGCTCGCCGAAACTGCGCTTTCGTTAGAATAATGATTGGCAGCAAGCGCTTGTCTGATCTTGCCAAGTAAATTGTTCATGCCGCCCATGCCAAGGGTGGTAATGCCCATGTTACCAATGTGCAAGCAATAGGGAGCTAGCTCTGCTTCTGCCCCACCAGCCACAAAGCGCGAGTTAGGAGTACACGATACCGCATGCGGACCGCCCGTCCCGCTTCCGGGAAAGCAATATCACTTCGTCGAGGGCTGGGCCTGACTCACCTTCTTCGGCGCTTCCTTCTTGGGCTTGCGGGTTTCCTTGTTGGATTTTGCCTGACCCTTGGCCATCATCGGTCTCCTGCTGAAAATGTGAAGCAGACGCCATCATGCCCCTTTCGCAGCGCACCGTCACCGCTAAATCGGCGCATACCCCTGATATACGCCACACAACCCAACAAACCCCTGTCCTACACATAACCAAATAGGTTATACCAATCTCATGACCATCCCCAACACCCCCCATCTCCCCGCCGTCCAGCCCGAGGCCGAGCCGCCGGCGCTCGATGCCCATGGCTTTAATCCCGATGATTTCGAGTGGCTTCCCGTCGCCCGCCAGCCCCGGTCCGATGGCTGGAAGCCTTCGGTGCAAAAGCGTTTCATCGAGGAGCTGGCCGATACTGGCTCCGTCACCGCCGCCGCCCGCGCGGTCGGCATGTCTGTCACCAGCTGCTATCGCCTCCGCCGCGCGCCGGGCGCGGAGGGCTTTGCCGCCGCCTGGGAGGCCGCCCTCGCCGAGGCCAGCAAGCGCCTCGTCGATATCGCCTTCGATCGCGCCATCAACGGCACCGAGGAACCGGTGCTGGATAAGCACGGCAACTGCATCCACATCCGCCAGCGCACCAATGACCGCCTGCTCATGTTCCTGCTCCGCGCCCATCATCCGGAGCGATATCGTCATCATAACGCGCCCCCGCCAACTCCTCCACAAGCCGCACCCCTCACACAGGCGCCCCTCACACAGGCACTGGAGGCCCTCGCCCCCGTCACCCCCGCGGAGCCGCACAAGCTGATGGCCCCGGACGCCTTGGAAGACCTGCTCTTCAACCTCGCCCAGCAGCAGCCGCAAAGCTGATCCCAGAAAGCTAATCTGGGCCACACTTTCCTAACTTTCACACCCCGGCTTGCCCTCTCCCCAAAGCAGCGGCTAACCTGCCCAATGAAAAGGGGACCAGCCATGCACATCACCCAAGACATGATCGACCTTTACGACCGCTACACCCATAAAGGTGGCTTGAGCAGGCGCGCCTTGGTCCAGCAACTAGGCGGCGCCGCCGTCCTCGCCATGATCGCAGCGCGCGCCGATGCGGTGCCCAAAGTCAGCGCCGATGATTCCCGCATCACGGCCGCCTCCAAAGCCATATCACTCCCCGGCGGCCGCAAGATGCAGGGCTATCTCGCCACCCCCAAAACCGGCACCGAAACCGCCCCGCGCGTCCTCGTCATCCACGAAAACCGAGGCCTGAACGAACACACCAAAGACGTCGCCCGCCGCTTCGCCGCCGCCGGCCTCATCGCCTATGCCGCCGACTTCCTGTCCGCCGCCGGCGGCACCCCCGCAGACGAAGACAAAGCCCGGGACCTGTTCAGCACGCTAGACCGAAACGCCACAATAGCAGACGGCATAAGCGCTCTAACCTGGCTAAATACCAAAGCCCCCGGCACAGGCGTCACAGGTGCCGTCGGCTTTTGCTGGGGCGGCGGCATGGTCAATGATCTCGCTACCGCCGCCGGCACATCCCTGCGCGCCGGCATCGCCTATTACGGCGCCCCGCCCGCAAATCTCGCCGCCGTGCCCAGCATCAAGGCCAAGCTCATCCTGCACTATGCCGGGCTAGATACCCGTATCAACGATATGGCCCCGCCCTACCAAGCCGCCCTAAAATCCGCCGGCATCGACCACACAAGCTACACCTATGAAGGCGTAAACCACGCCTTCAACAACGACACCTCGCAAGCCCGCTACAACCAAACCGCCGCAGACCTCGCTTGGGCCCGCACGCTGGCCGCCCTTAGCCTCTAAAGCGCCCGCCGGTTCAAATGATCCGCCAGCCGCATTGAAAGCTGGGTAATCGTCATCGTCGGGTTCACATGGCCGCCCGTCGGAAACACCGATGAGCCCGCCATATAAAGATTATCCTGCCCAAAAACCTTAAGATTACGGTCCACAATCCCGGTCTCCGGCGTCAAGCTCATCCGCGTGCCGCCAATATGGTGATAGCCCGCCAGCTCATCATCCGTCGGATAGTCGGCCTCACCAAACACCCAGTCCGCCAGCTTGATCCGCCCCGTATTCGTGTCCACCAGATGCGCCCCATAAGCCAGCGCCAGCTCGCGCATATTGGCCAGATCGGCCGCTGATTTGCGCCACTGCAGCTGAACTCTCGGTATGCCCATCGCATCGCGCGCCTTCGGGTCCAGCGTAATCCGGTTGTCAGCGCGCGGCGCCTGCTCCCAGGCCGCTCTGATATTGGCCTCGCAATTCAAATTGTCCTCAAGCCGGCTCGCAAGCTGCATAGCCAAAGCCGGGGCTTCGCACGCCAGGCTGGCCAGCCTGATACGGCGGCGCCCGCTCTGCTCGGTGCGCTCCAGCCGCAGGCCCGCGTTAAACACATGACGGCGGCGCAATTCATCAGGCTGGAAAGCAAAATAGCTGTGAACAGGCGAGTCCATCGGCACAATGCCCCGGCCGATGTCAAAATGCGGATGCTCCATCCAATAGCGGCCAAGCGTTGCCGGGGCCTTGATAAGCTGGCCCTGCGATTGTCCGTTAAAATGCAAAAGCAGACGACTATTCTCAATGCCCCCGCAAGCCATCACAAAGGCCTTGGCCCGCACCGTGCGCCTCTGCCCCTTATAATCCGCCATAGTAAGGCTGGTAATACGCCCAGCTTCTGTATCCATGCCAATGAGATTGCTATTAAGCGCCAGCGTGAGGCGCTTTGAAGCGGTAACCTCATCAAGATAAGCCTCAGCAAAACGCGTCGGCGCCTCGGCAATCTGAAAATTAAATTGCCGCAGCCCGTCACCAATGCCTCTGGACCAATACTCATCCTTCACGCCCAGCATCTTGGCCGCCGTAGCCAGGTACGGATCAAGATCGGCCCGGCCTATCGGCCACCACGCCAGCGAGTCCATATCGCGCCGGTCAAAATCATCAGCCTCAAACGGCCGCGTCCAGCCCGACCAATGCACCGACGTGCCGCCCAACGTCCGCAGCCGGCAGGCCGCCAGATCAAAATACTTGTCGCCAATCACTTCGCCTTCATATTGCGCCTGAGACTCGTCCGAATAATAACGGTCCCCGCCTTCCAGCAGCACAACATCCCGGCCCAGCCGCGCCAGCGCCACCGCCGCGGTCATGCCGGCAGGCCCACTCCCCACCACAGCCACATCCCAAAGGCGCGATGATGGCAAAGCGGCCAGTTCAACCAGCATCACCGGTCCTCTTCAGCCAGAACCCAGCCATTTCTAATGACAATTTTCGGCGGCGATAACATGACTACGCCCGCCACTGGCAAGGAGGCCATTCCCAACCCAGCCAGCACCACCCGGCGCGGCATCTTCCCGGCGTTGGTCTCACGCGTCACGTTACACTCCAAAGCTACACAGTAATCGATTGTCCTCGATACACCCGCGCACGATAACGGCTATCCTCCGCATCGGGAAGGGGCGCGCCTGCCAAAAGCACCGCGCGGGCAAACCGCCCCACCTCTTCCTCATGCTCAGCCGCACTTCGTGGCTCTTCAGATCGAATGCGCCGCGTAAGGTTCACCTGATTAACCGGCACATCATGCACCAGCCGCTCATTCTCCACCGCCAGCGTCGCCGTAAACGCATGCAAACTCGTCTTCACAAAATTCGCCAAAGCAAAGCCCGCGCCCTTTTCGCCAGATGATGTCTCCAGCGGCACATCAGGCGAAACGAGCACCAGCTGGCACCCCTCATAAAGCGACGCCGACCGCGCCACCCGGAAATGCTGGGTAATATTATGCTCCACAAGATCAGCAAACCCCTGAGCATCCAGCGGCGTATCGCCCGAGAAAAGCGCCAGCGGCAGCGGCTGAAACGGCGTGGAAACAATCGTCGTAGGCGGTCCTTCAGCCAAAGCCGCTTGCATGCCCGCCTCTATGGCATCGCCCACAACCCGCACCTCAACCGGACCGCTACCAATAGCCGCCTTAATCGCAGCGCCCGCTTTAGCCGTGCGGCTCAAAATAAGCACCTTGGCCACATCCAGATCAAGAAATGCCCGCGCACTAGCCGCCAGATGCTCGCTCAAATGCTCGCCAATCAGCCACACCGTCTTGCCGGCCATCTGCGCCAGCCGCTCCGCCTTGGGGCTGCCAAACAGCTCCCGCTCTGTCGTAGAACGCTCCACATTCAAGCCGCCCGAAGGCATGAACGTCTCCCCGGAAACCGCCCGGTCCGCCAAAAAGAACACCGTCGCCTGCGCCACTTCGGCCTCAGTAGGCATCTTCCCCAAATGAAGCTGCGACAGCACACCGTTGCGAACCTTGCCCGCCTCACGCGCAATCTGCGCCTGCGGCAGCCAGGGCACATCATCCGGCGGCACCCGCAGCAGCCAGTCCCCGCCCCCTCGTTCTGGCCCCACCCGTTCCGCCCAGGCATCCGCCCCCTGCAAATGCCCGCCCAAAGCCAGCCGCTTCAGCAGCTTGGCCGCCAGCGGCGCGGTCAGCAGATACCGGTCCCAGCAGCAGCTCTCATCGCCGTCCCGCGCACACGCCAGCGCCAGCGCCCGCAGTTCTTCCGGCACCGCCCGGTCATGGCTCAGCTGCACCGTATCATTGCGCGCCATCCGGCTCAGCAGCCCCGCCATCGGCTCACCCCGGCGCATCGCCTTGATAATCGCCGCATGAACAGCATTGAGCCGCTTGTTCTCCAAAATCAGCCGACCCCGGCGCTCAAACAGACCCGGTTTGCCGCCCAAGCCCGCCAACCGGTCGCCGTCCACCGGCCCCGGCGCAATCGCGTTAATCTGCACCTCCGGCCCCAGATGCCGGGCCAGGCTCTCCACCATCGCCCGCTGCCCCGCCTTGGACACCGCATAATCAGACCGGTTAGGATAAGCGACAGCTAAGGACTTCTCACCGCCAAAGTAACTGGAAACATTAAGAATATACCCAGAGCCTTGCGCCTTCATCAACGGCACCGCCGCCTGCATCAGCGCATAGTTGGAAATAAGATTGGCCCTCTGAGTGTGGCGGAATGCCTCCACCTCCATATCCACCACCATTTCTTCCGCGCCCGAAACGCCCGCATTGTTGATCAGATAATCAATTCGCCCAAAAGCGTTTAGCGTTTCATCCAGCGCGCGGCTCAAACTGGCGAAATCTGCCACATCCACATCAGCCAAAATCCGCACCCGGCGCTCCACGCCGGAAAAGCCGATATCTTCAAGCTCACTGATAATCCGCGCCCGCGCCGCCTCCAATTCGCTCGCCCGCCGCGCCACTATCATCACCTTGGCGCCGGCCAGCGCCAAAAGCCGCGCCACCTGCCCGCCAATCCCCGCAGAGCCGCCGGTAATCAGCGCCACCTTGCCCATATGCAGCCCGGTGATGTTCTCCACAGTGCCCGTAATCGCCCGCTTCGCGCCGGTCGCCTCCGCAATGCTCCCCGGCAAATAAAGATTGATCGGCTCAATCCGCCGCTCTTTCAAAACAATCCGCGCCGCCTGCCCCGCCGCAAAGCTAAGGCCCTCGCTTTCCGTATTGGTGTAGCGGATAATCTGGTTGCCCCATTCGGGCTGCCGGCGCTTGCCATGCGCCACGTCAACGATGCTCTCATCGCGCCAGATGCGGATCAGCTCCTCCTGCGCGGCGCGGAGCATATCAGCATAAACATTGCCCTGCCCATCATCGCCATTGGACACAAACACAAAGCGCGGATCGTGCAGCAGTTCCGGCTGTTCTTTCCAATAACGGCTCAGCGTACGCGCCACCGCAATATTGGCCTCCAACTCATCATCAACAAAGCGCTCCACCTGCGCATCGCTGGCGGCCGACAGGCTGCCGGTAAAATACCCTGCCGCCCGCGTCGGCAACACCAACACCCCCACCACCGGCGCCACCCGTGCCGTAAAAGACGCCAAAACCGCATCCATCACGCCATGATCATGACGCGGAAAATGCGCCACCTCTATGCGCGGATGACCGTCCAAAAGCGCCTTGGCATCATCAAACGCCGCCTGCGCATGAAAGCCCAGTAAAACCTGTGCCCCGGCATCCGCCTGCACCCGCGCCAAGGCAATTGCATCCTCAATCTGAGACCCGGCAGACACCAAAATCCCCAGCCCGGTGCCATCCACAGACCGCATATTGGGCCGAGACACATAAGCCGCACTGGATTCGCGCGCCACTTCCATCCCATGCGTCACTTCAAAATCATGGCCAGATATCGCAGCAGACTCATCCGAGCCCAAAAACACACAAGTATTGGCAATGTCCGCTGGCGTGGGAAACGTCTTGGCCTGAGGCGCGCCGTCAATGCTGCGCTCCAGCGCCATCATATCAAAAAAATGCGCCGCCGTAGAGCCTTGCGGATCGCCCCGCAAATTATCCATCGTCGCAAAAACCGTCCGAATCCGTTCGCTCGCAATAGGCCCCGGAAACAACAGATTAACCCGTATCCCCCGCGTCCCCAGCTCCCGCGCCAGCTTGCGAGAAAGCGAATTCAAAGCCGCTTTAGGCACCGTATACGCCGCCCGCGCATAATAGTCCGTCCGGCTAAAAATAGTGGAGACATTAATAATCGCCCCCCCCGGCCCCATAGCATCAGCCGCCGCCCGCACCAGATTCCAGGCCACCACCATGATATTGCGCGCCGCATCCCCCACAGTCTCGCTATCCGCCGCCCCCAAATCAGCACGAGAAAGCGGCAGGTTTTCTAACGGCTGCTTCGGCCCCGCCGAGCCGGCATTATTTACGAGCACCTCGATGCGGCCATGAACTTTGACAACGTCCGCAATCCCCGCCCGCACCGATTCCGCATCCGCCCCGTCCATCACCACCACCATGGCCCGGTCCTCCGGCACTCCCGTATCCGCCAGCGCCGCCGCCCGCGCCGCCTCAGTGCGGATGCGGTCCCGCCCGGTCATCACCACCGTCGCACCCTCGGCCAGATAGCGGCGGACAATCTGCTGCCCCAAATTGCCAGCAGCGCCGGTTATCAGCGCCACCTTGCCGGCAAGACGCCCCGAGGCCATGCCGCTATCAGGAGAAATAGTCACAACCTTGTTCATGGCTCAAATCTCCTTGGCCGTAGCGGCCCAAGCTTCAAAAAGTTCGTCTTTGCTCCGCAGTCCGGCGACGGGAAGCGCGTGGTTGACGATGTAGGTGGCCGCAGAATGGCGATTGTCCCACATGCTTTGGTGCGCCTCAGGCAGACCCTCCCAGGGCACCATCGTCGGCTCGGTGACGCTGAGCATCCCGGCGGCCACCATGTCGTTCATCAGCGTGACTTCATAGGCGTTGCACAAATGCGTGCCGCGAATTTCTGCCACGGGCATGATGATCCGGCGCTGACGGGTCCAGACTTGCGGGGCGTAGAAATTATAGCGCTGCCCGGCCATATCCTCACAATAAACCACCCTGCCGGTGAAGGGCTTCACCAGCGCCGTGGTGACGCCCAGCGTATCCTGCCCGGCGCGTTCCATAATGATATCCGGATTGCCGCGGGGGTTATCGGCGGAACGCAGCAGCTTGCCCACAGCGCTGCCAAACGGCTTCAGCGTTTTGTCCTGAAACTCACGGACGGCATCACGGAAGCTCTCGATATCGTCACGCGCCACAGGCAAGCGCGGCATGGTCTCAGGCCACTCAAAATTCACGCCTTCACGGCGCTTGATAGCCTCCAAACTGACCACACCCGCAACTGCATCTTCAAAGCCGAGGCTGAGGATAAATTCGCGCTGCGCATCGGTGGTGGTGACCACAACCGTCCGCGCTGCAAGGCTGCGCGCGGCTTCGATCATTTCAAGCCCGGTCTGATCGGCCAGCGCGCGGGCGTTCGGCCCATAGAATATCAACATCGCCTCGCCGCCGCGCGCCCCGGCCTTGGCCAGCATGGCTTCCGGTGAAGACCCTCCAGCCTTGCCCATAAAGCTCAAATGATAGCCTGAGGACGCGCCGTAAAAGGCCAGCACACCGCCTTCATCAAGCAATTGGAAACTACGTGGAAACGCCGTCTCGCCCGCATGGCTGACAGCATAATCAGCAAGCCGGCCCTGATTATGCGCGCGATATTCGGCCAGCAGTGGTTCACCGGCAGCCTCCCATGCGGCCCACCCTGCCCGCGTGCCATCAGGCACCGGCGCAAACAACGCCGCAAAGCGCGGATCGGTCCGATCAAGGGCGCCTACTGCCCCTTGGGCAACGATGAAATTAGCCCGGGCCGGGCTGGAAACCAAGCCGGTCACGTGCAGGCCGCTGGAGGTGGCGGACTTCAGCGCATCAAGCCCCGTGCCCGTAGCAGACCCTTCAATAAAGATGGTCTTGCCCGCTTTGATGTCCAGCGTGGTGAACAGGCAGCGGGTGATGGTGCCAAGATTGAGGATATAGCTGCCGGCCTGTTCCAGCGTCAGGTCGGCCGGCACAGAATGGAGCTGCGGCGCCTGCACGGTGAGGAACTGGGCATGGCTGCCGGTTTGGGTCTCATAGCCTTGAATGGCAAAATCAGCATACATCGGATCACGGCCTGCCGCCGGTGACAACAGGTCAGACGTGCCGGAATACACCGCCACCATATCGCCAACCTTTAGCCGGCCCTGCGCCCGCGCTTCGCTGCCCAGCGCCGCAATCAGCGCGAGACCGCCAGAGCCGGTGATCTGCACATCCTGCTCATGGCCATCAAACGGACTCACAGGTATGCCGGTCAGCGCCCAAATGTCGTTAAAATTGACCTCCGAGGTGAGAAGATAAACCAAGGCTTCATTCGGCTCCGGGTGCGGAACCGGGACCACCAGCTCCTTCTCATGCGCCGCCGGCTCACCAAATTGAGGTGCGCCCGTATCAGGGTTGCGGGCAATCCCCCAGGCATATTGATGATGCGGAATCGCGGTCACGCCGGGGAAGAAGGGCGCGCCTCTGGGCAGCAAGTCCCCGGCCGCTTCAAGCCGGGCGGCATAGGCTGGCTGATCGGCTTCGATATAAACCCCGTCCCGCCGCACTGGCAGCGGCGGGCTTTTTTTATCGAGAAACTCGCGGATGCCGGTCTTGCCGCCTTCGGGATCGACCACCGCTTCGGCGAACAACTGGCCTTCGCGTTGCAGCCCTTTGGCCATGCCTTGCGTCCAGCCGGTGCGAATGGCCTCCAGCGCCCGCGCCCCGGCCCGGCCCCGCCCGGCCCACTCCAGCTGGCGCAAGATACGCTGCACAAACGGGTCCTCAATCGCGGCATCCAGATCAACATGCGCAGGCTCTTGCCAACTTTTGGTGGCCGCCTTGCGGCGCTCGGCCCAGGTACGGCCCAGCGCGCTTTGATCACCGTGGCGAATATATTCCCGCACCGCCGCATGGGCGAGGCTAAGCGCATCGTCCGCGCCTGAGGCCAAAGTTTCGATAAGGCCAATCTCATGGGCATGGGTGCCGCTGATGCTGCGCCCCCCAAGAATGAGATCAAGCGCATCCCGCAACCCTTCCGGCCCGCGCTTTTCCGACAGCAAGCGCGGCAGCCGCTGGGTGCCGCCATAGCCGGGGATAAGCCGCAGCCGAATTTCCGGCTGGCCAAACCGCGCCTCCGGCTCCGCCACGCGCCAATGGCAGGCCAGCGCAAACTCCATGCCGCCGCCCAGCGCCACGCCCTGAATGGCCGCGATGCACGGCTTGCCCATTTGCTCAATCTTGGCAAAGGCCAGCTGCGCGTTATTGGGCAGCACCCGCGCTTCCTCAACGGTGTGAATCTCATCAAGAAACTGCCGGATATCCGCCCCTGCCACAAAGCTGGTCGTGCCTTCGCCGGTGAACACCACCGCCGCCACATCGTCGCGCCGCGCCAGATGCTCAACCACGATCACCAACTCATCGATGGCGCGCTCATTCAGCGCATTTACCGGTGGATTGGTCACGGTGACGGTGGCCACTTTCTTGCCCGGTGCGACCAGATTATATTGCACCCGGAAATAGCGATACCGATCAAAAATCTCCTGATCGTCAGAGAGCTTCTGCTTGTTTTCCCACGCCTCAATGACGCGCCGAAGTTCATCAAGGCTCTCCGGGTTCCGCAAGGTGGAGACATCGCCCACATCGCCGCCTTCCACCAACGCCCGCACCATGCGGCGCACATATTTGCCCGAGCGCGTTTCCGGAAACTGGCTAACCAGCAGGAAATCGCTAGGCACCGCCACAATGCCCTTCTCCTGCCGCACCAGATCAGTAAGGCGGCGGAAATCATCGCGGGTAAGCGTGCGGCCGGGCGCTGCGGTCACGAACGCCAGCGGCGTTAGCCCCTTTTCCCGGTGCGGCGCCCCCACCACCAGCGCATTGCCCAGCGGCGACGACGGATCAAGCGCTTTGTCCCGCAAGATGGCGCCCTCAATTTCCTCGGTGCCCATGCGGTGACCAGACACGTTGATCACATCATCAGAGCGGCCATGCAGCGAAAAGCCCTCATCATCATGACGAACCGCAAAATCCCCCTGCGTATACGCCCAGACACCCTGCCAGCGCTGCCAATAGCCCTCGGACCAACGGCTGGCATCGCCGCGCCACGGCGCTTTCACACTACCGTTTTCAACATGGAAATTCTCGGCATCGCCCCACACCGTGCGCGCTAAATATGGATAGGGCATGGCGATCACGATCTCGCCCTTCTCCCCCATCGCCGCTGGCCGCCACGGCACGCCTGCTCCCGCCTCACGCACAAGCGGGGCAGTCATAGCAGGGGTGGGGGCCGGCTCGGCCTTATCTTCCACCCACACATCGCCCAAAATCCATGGCAGCGGGAAGGTGCGCGCATCGGCCTTTAGCGGGAAATCATTATTCCCATAAAAATGCGTCCAGGCAATGCCGCCATGCTCGGTCGCCCAATAGCTGTTGATGTAATTTGGCGTGACATTGGACATGCCAAAGGCCTGCACCGGCGGCGAGGTCGGCTCGGCGCAAAACGTAGCCACGCGCAGACCGGACAGATCATAGGCCTGAAAATCCTTGAGATTCTGCGGGTCCGTCATGATCGCCTTGAGGAACGTCACCCCGGCCTTGAAGATGGTGACCTTGTGCCGCTCGATCATCGCCGCAAACCGCCCGGCATGCGGAAACACCGGGGAGCCCTCGCCCACCAAGGTCGTGACGCGCGTCAGCAACGCCGCTGAAATCATATAGCTTTGGCCGGTAATCCAGCCGGGATCAGCCACCACATACAGCACATCACCGGGGCGGGCATCAAAGGCCACTTTCATGGTCTCGGCAATGCCCGCCGCATAACCGCCATGAACATGCACCACGCCCTTGGGCTTGCCGGTGGAACCCGAGGTGTAAATGACGAACATCGGGTAGTCCGCATCAACCGCCAGCGGCGGCACGGACTTCCAGATCGCCGCGACAAAAGCCTGATCCGAAAGCGCGTTCAGTTCGGCCTCAGTGGCAAGCCCCGCCTTGGCCAGAATCTCCGCCAGCGCCTTGTCAGTTAGCTCATGCCCCCAAAGATCGCGGTCCCGCCACACGATATCAGGCTGGCCGGTATGGCGCGCCACAATCACCGCCTCCACGCGATCCGGCGTCGCCACCAGCGCTTCCGCCACCGCAATCCGCACCTGCGCCGCCTTGGCAGCATCCACCTCATTTTCGCGGCCAAGCTCGGCAAGCGCGCGGCCCACCCCGCGCATGACATCGCCGCGCTCAACGGTGACTTCGCCCTTCAACGTGAGCCGTACCGCATCGGCAATCACCACGGCATGGGCGCGAGACAGCGCCAGATCGGGCACAGCGAGGCGCGCCTCCAGCAGCTCCAGCGCCACATGCACGGGCACATAATTATCCAGCGCCGGATCGGTGTACGCCGTTTTGAACGGCACAATCTGGGCGTTACGATAGCCGCCATCCGCCGTAATCACGATCTTAGCGCCGGCATCATGGATACGGTCAGATAGCGTCTTGTCGGAAAAGCCCCCAAACACCGGCGTGTAGATCACACCGATGCGCTTGGCAGCTTCCGTCCAGTATATCTGCGCTGGAATGTTGGGCATATTCAGCGCAATTCGGTCACCGGGCTTCAGCCCCAGCGCCTTTAGCGCCAGCGCGCATTTTGCCGCCTCCAGCAGCAGCCGGCGGCGGCTGACGGGATAGCAATCCACAGCAGCGCCCCGGCCCTGATCCTCGGCCATATCCCAACGGTCGCCCTCAAAAATCAGCGCTGCCTCGGCGCCGTGCCCGGCAAGCACATGACGATCCAGCTCATTAAATGCGCAATTGGTGCGGCCGCCTTCAAACCAGCGGAAATGCGGCGGGGTGTCGGCATTAAAGGCCCGCTCCCAAGGCGTAAAGTCAGCCGGCAGATCTGCAACAACCGGCGCCAGCGTTATGGCATCCCACCCGGCCCAACGCCCCTCAGCCTTGCTTAGCCACGCCCTTCTGCCATCCGCCAGTTTCACCAGCCAATGCAGATTTCGCGCCGCAATTTCGCCGTGAAAACCACCGGGATCTGCCAGCATAGCAGCGCGCATGGCCACCCAGTCAGCACGAGTGCGCACTGTATTGCTCCGGGGCGCGTCTATCTGGGGCGCATCTATCACGTCGGTCATTTCACCACCTTGCCGGAACCTTGCAAGCTCCTCGAGAGGTTACATCCCTCGAATCGCCTAAAAGACGGAGTTAGACAATATAAAGTCCGATGTGAAGTGGGTTCTGATAATAAAATTACGACTATAAGGCGTTTATAAACTTCTTATGTCCGAAACTATCAGAAAACATCTCGGTTGAGCGCAACGGCGCCAATCGTCCTCACAAGGATGTAGAGATCAAATCCCAGCGACCAGTTTTCGATATAATGCAGATCATGCTCCAGCCGCTTGACCAGCTTATCCTCAGTGTCAGTCTCGCCGCGCCAGCCACACACCTGGGCCCATCCGGTGATGCCAGGCTTCACCTTGTGGCGCGCCGCATAAGACGTCACCACATCGGAGAACAGCCTGCCGCCAGCGCGGGTGGAGTCTGCATGCGGGCGCGGGCCGACAAGGCTCATCTCGCCGCGCAGCACGTTGAAAAGCTGCGGCAGCTCATCAATGCTGGTTTTACGCAGGATGCGGCCCACCCGCGTGACTCTGGGATCATGACGGCTGGCCTGCTCAATGCCGTCAAACTGCGAGAAATCATGGTGCATGGACCGGAATTTCCAGACCCGGAAAGGGTGATTGTTAAAGCCTTCGCGGCGCTGGCGGAAGAATATCGGCCCCGGAGAATCAAGCTTGATGGCGATGGCCGCGAGCAGAAGCACCGGCCATAGCAGCGCCAGAATAAGGCTGGTGAGGACCAGATCCTCAACCCGCTTCAAGATCGCATCCATGCCGGAGATGGGCCGCTCAAACAGCGTCATCACCGGAATATCGCCCAGCAGCATCAGCGGCCGGCGGGCGAAGGTGAAGCTGGCGAGATCGGGGGCCAGGCAACCAGATCATCGTCCTCGATGCACTCACTTACGCCGGCAACCCCGAAAGCCTGACCGGCAGCCGCGCCGAGCTAGTGGTGGGCGACATACGCGACACCCCGCTGGTAGAACGCCTCCTGCGCGAACATCACATAGACACGGTCGTCCACTTCGCCGCCGAAAGCCATGTCGACCGCTCCCTCCACGGCCCTGCGGCCTTCATAGACACCAACATCATTGGCACCCTATCGATGCTAACCGCCGCCCGATCAGTCTGGCTCGCAGGCAAAGACACGCCGCACCGTTTCCACCATGTCTCCACCGATGAAGTCTTCGGCACGCTCGGCCCCAAAGACCCGCCCTTTAGCGAAACCACCCCCTACGCCCCCAACAGCCCCTATGCTGCCAGCAAAGCCGGCTCAGATCATCTCGTCCGCGCGTGGCACCATAGCTATGGCCTGAACGTCACCACCTCCAATTGCTCAAACAATTACGGCCCGCTGCAATTCCCCGAAAAGCTCATCCCGCTGTTCCTCATCAACGCCCTGCACGGCCGCCCCCTGCCCATTTACGGCGATGGCCAACAAGTGCGGGATTGGCTGCACGTAGAAGACCATTGCCGGGGCATTGAAGCCGTGTTGCTACGCGGAAGCCTCGGCGAAACCTATTGCATCGGCGGCGGCGCCGAACTGCCAAACCTCACCGTCATAGACACGATGTGCGCCGCCCTCGATGCCGCCTTCGCCGCCGATCCAAGCCTGAAAACCCGCTTCCCGGAGGCCCCCGCCGCCAACGGCCAGCCCAGCGACAGCCTGAAAACCTATGTCACCGACAGACCCGGCCATGACCGCCGCTACGCCATTGACTGCACCCGCGCCCGCGCCGAACTCGGCTACGCCCCCACCCATGATTTCAGCACCGGCCTGGCCGACACGCTGACATGGTATCTAAACAACGAAACATGGTGGCGCGCGATCATGGACGGCAGTTACCGGGACTGGGTAGCCCGCAACTACAAAGATCGGAGCTAACTCAACTAAATGTGCACATAGCATCCAAGCCGCATCGGCATGGTGGGCGCGACAGGGTTTGAACCTGTGACCCCTGCCGTGTGAAGGCAGTGCTCTACCGCTGAGCTACGCGCCCGCACATTGCGGAGACGGGGAATTAGGCGAGGCAGCGGCGCAAGTAAACCCCCCTCGCATCCGGGCCTCAGCCCCCACCCTCAGCCCCCGCCCTCAGCCCCCGCCCTCAGCCCCGGTTGCAGGCATCCTTCAAATTCCGCCCCACCCGGAATTTCGGCATCTGGCAGGGGGCGAGGTCCATCGGCTCGCCGGTGCGAGGATTGCGCCCGGTCGTCGCCTCACGCTTGGCCACCACAAAATTACCAAACCCCACCAGCCGAACCTCGTCACCGCGCGCCAGCGCCTCGGTGACCTCCTCCAGAAAAGCATCAATGAAGATGGACATAGAGTCTCGGGAGTGGCCCGTACGAGTTGCTAATTGGCCAGCAAGGTCCTGCTTGTTCATCCCACTCCCCCGGGAAACCACATCCCAAGACAACAGAATTGCACACCAACCCCCACCAAGCCAACTAGAAAATAAACAGCCCAAATTGATGAGGGGAGAGACGCGCGCCTCCCCCCTCATTCAATCTCTAATGGCGCACGGCTGGCCCGGCAGCAGGCAGGGGCTGCGGCTGGGCCGCCAGCTCGTCCGCCTCGGTCCATTCAATCGGCGCCAGAGGCTGCGAAAGTGCGGCCGCCAAAACCTCATCAACATGAGACACCGGGATGATGGTTAGCCCTTCTGTCACATTGGCCGGAATCTCCACCAAATCCTTCTCATTCTCCGCCGGGATCAAAACCGTCGTAATCCCGCCCCGAAGCGCCGCGAGCAGCTTCTCCTTAAGCCCGCCAATCGGCAACACCCGGCCCCGCAGCGTCACCTCGCCTGTCATCGCCACCTCACGCCGCACCGGCACGCCGGTGAGCGTAGATACAATAGCCGTCACCATCCCAATGCCAGCTGAAGGCCCGTCCTTAGGGGTCGCCCCTTCGGGCACATGGACGTGAATATCCTTCTTCTCAAACACCGAAGGCTTGATGCCATAATGCGTGGACCGCGCCCGCACATAGCTAAGTGCCGCCGCAATCGATTCAGTCATCACATCGCCCAGTTTGCCCGTGGTTTTCACCACGCCCTTACCGGGCACAGTAACCGCCTCAATGGTCAGCAACTCGCCGCCCACCTCAGTCCAAGCCAAACCAGTCACAGCCCCAATCTGATCCTCCACTTCGCTCACGCCATAGCGATACTTTCGCACGCCCGCGAATTCAGCCAGATTGTCACTATCAATGGTTACCGTCTTCACCTTGCCCTCAAGAATCCGTCGCAGCGATTTGCGCGCCAGCTTGGCCAATTGCCGCTCCAGCGCCCGCACACCCGCCTCCCGCGTGTAATATCGAACAAGATCACGAAGTGCGTCATCAGTAACGGCAAATTCCGCCTTCTTCAGCCCATGCGCCTCATATTGCTTGTCCAGCAAGTGCCGGCGCGCAATCTGCACCTTTTCATCCTCAGTATAACCAGAGAGCTGGATAATCTCCATCCGGTCCAGCAAAGGCTGCGGCATATTCAAGGAGTTAGCCGTCGTCACAAACATCACATCGGAAAGATCATAATCGACCTCCAGATAATGATCGTTGAACGCCTTGTTCTGCTCCGGATCCAGCACCTCAAGCAGCGCCGACGCTGGATCACCCCGGAAATCCTGACCAAGCTTGTCAATCTCATCCAACAAGAACAGCGGATTGCTGGCGCCTGCTTTCTTCAGATTCTGCAACACCTTGCCGGGCATAGAGCCAATATACGTCCGCCGATGGCCGCGAATCTCCGCTTCATCACGCACCCCGCCCAAAGACTGGCGAATGAACTTGCGCCCGGTCGCCTTGGCAATAGAGCGCCCCAGCGAGGTCTTGCCCACGCCCGGCGGCCCCACAAGGCACAAAATCGGCCCCTTCAATTTAGAGGTCCGCGCCTGCACGGCCAGATACTCAATAATCCGGTCCTTAACCTTCTCCAGACCATAATGATCATCATCCAGCACCTTCTGCGCCGCCACAATATCCTTCTTCACCTTGCTCTTCTTGCCCCAGGGCAGCCCGAGCAAAACATCCAGATAATTGCGAACCACCGTCGCTTCCGCAGACTGCGGCGCCATGGACTTAAACTTCTTCAGCTCAGCCACAGCCTTTTCCCGCGCTTCCTTGGAAAGCCGCGTGCTGGCAATCTTCTCCTCCAGCTCGCCGGCTTCATCCTTGCCGTCCTCGCCTTCACCCAGCTCACGCTGAATGGCCTTCATCTGCTCATTGAGATAATATTCGCGCTGGGTCTTCTCCATCTGGCGCTTCACCCGGCTGCGGATTTTCTTCTCCACCTGCAGCACGCCCATCTCGCCTTCCATATGCCCAAACACCGCCTCCAGGCGGCGCTGCACATCAGGCTCGGCCAGCAGCATCTGCTTATCAGCAATCTTCAAACCCAGATTGGCCGCCACCGTGTCGGCAAACCGCCCAGCATCCTCAATCGCGCCAATCTGCGCGGCAATCTCGGGCGCCGTCTTGCGGTTAAGCTTCACATAGCTCTCAAACTGCTTGGCCGCAGAACGCAGCAGCGCCTCAACCTCCGCAGGCACACCCTCCACATCCGGCCGCACCACCACATCGGCTTCCAAAAACTCGTCACCCGCTTTCAGCTGCTCAAGGCTCGCCCGGCGCAGACCTTCCACGAGCACCTTCACCGTGCCGTCAGGCAGTTTCAAAAGCTGCAAAACCGTCGCCACCGTGCCAACATCATACAGGTCGGCCGCTTCCGGGTCCTCATCAGCCGGGTTCTTCTGGCTCAGCAAAAACACCGTCTTGTCCGCCTGCATTGCCGCTTCCAGCGCCGCCACAGATTTATCGCGCCCCACAAATAACGGCACAATCATCTGCGGAAACACCACAATATCACGCAGCGGCAACACCGGCAGCGTCTCCCGCCCGTCATCAGGGCCTCTGGTATAGTCTGACTGTTCTTCGCTCATACAAACTCCCAACTCGCTCGGCATCTGCCAGCTTGCGCTGCATCACCTTTTCGTCCGCTGATATGGGAAGCGGCTTTCCCCATATCAACAGCCCGTATCAATCGTCGAAACTTAGCGAGTATGCTTCAGCGGGCGGCCGCCACCAACACCCGAAACAGCCGATATGGTTTAAAAAGTGTTAAAGGCTAATATCCCGCCCGCGCGTCTCGGGCAGCCAGATAGCGCTCACAATAAACGCCATCAAAACCACCCCAAACGTATACCAAAGCCCTGCATAAGCGTCGCCCGTCCGCACCACGATATATTGCGAGACAACCGGCAGAAACCCGCCAAAATACCCCGTACCAATATGATAAGGGATGGACATCGAGGTATAGCGCACCCGCGCCGGAAACAGCTCCACAAGAATGGCCGCCACCTGCCCATAGGTCATCGCCGAAAGCGCCACCATCGCCGCCACAGCGAGCACCACAACCAACCCATTCACCCGCGCCGGATCAGCCTTGTCCGGATAGCCCGCCGCCAGCAGGGCTGCGTTCCAGCTCGCCTCATCAAAGCCGCTAATCCGCTCAGAGCCCACCACCAACGCCAAATCCGCAGACGCAAGCTTCTCATGATCAATGCCGCGCTTGGACAAAAAGCTAAGACCCCGCGCGCAATCCGTCTTGGGCTTGCCAAACACGCTGTAATCACAAACCGGCAGCTCAATCACCACCGGATTGGCCCGCGTCGCCTCCCCAAGCGCCGGATTGGCCGCATCCCCCATCATCCGAAACAACGGAAAAATCAGCACCAGCGTCAGCCCATAGCCAATAAGCAGCAGCCGCTTGCGCCCAATATGATCCGAAACCCAGCCAAAAAACACATACAGCGGTGCCGCCAAAAGCGCCCCAATCGCCATAAATATCAGCGCCTGCGTCTCCGGTATCCGTGACGTCCCCTGCAAAAAATACAGCGTGCCAAATTGGGACGTATAATAAATCACCGTCAGCCCCGCCGCGACGCCGAACAGCGCCACCAGAATATTCCCAATATTCGCCCGGTCTGCAAAACTATCCTTGATCGGATTTTTAGATGTTGTCCCCGCCGCCTTCATTGCCTGAAAAACCGGGCTCTCCTTCAGCTTCAGCCGAATATACAAAGACCCCGCGAGCAGCAGCAGAGACACCAAAAACGGCACCCGCCAGCCCCATTCCGCAAAATCCGCCTCCGAAATCAGCGCGCGCGTAGACAACACCACAAAAATTGACAGCAAAAACCCGCCGGCCACAGACGCCTGAATCCAGCTAGTATATTGCCCGCGCTTCCCCGCCGGCGCATGCTCCGCTACATAAATCGCCGCCCCGCCATACTCCCCGCCCAGCGCCAGCCCTTGAAGCGCGCGCAAAAGCAGCATGAGCAGTGGCGCCGCCACCCCAATGGACGCCTGTGTCGGCAAAAACCCAATAGCCGCCGTCGCCCCGCCCATCAGCGAAATTGTGATCAAAAACGTATATTTCCGCCCCACCCGGTCGCCAAAATACCCAAACAAAACCGCCCCTAGCGGCCGAAACAAAAACCCAATGGCAAAGGCCCCCAGCGAAAACAAAAGCTCCGTCGTCGGGTTGCCCGTCGCAAAAAACAGCTTGCCCAGAAGGGCCGCCAAAATCCCGTAAATAAAGAAATCATACCACTCAAAAACAGTGCCCAGCGCCGACGCCAGGATAACCAGCCGGTCCCGCTTGGGATCAAGCGCCACACCGCCCAGCACGTTAGAACTATCGCCCGAAATATCGCCCGAAATATCACCAGACTCGTTCGCCAAACCCTGTCTCCCCATATCTTCCCCTAAAGTCCGGCCCGCGCGCCCGAAAGCAAGGAAAAAATAACAACGCCAGCTTCTACCTTGCCTATCGTCCCCCCATCGGTCACCACTTCCCCATGCGCCTTTTCGCTCTTCTCCTGCTTCTCCCCCTCGCTCTCGCGCACGCCCCCAGCCTCGCCGGAAACCCTAAAATGACCAACCAGCCACTTACGCCAGAACTTACATTAGAGCGCGTCTTCGCCTCCCCCGGCCTCTCCGGCACTGTCCCCCGCCTGCTCACCATCTCGCCAGACGGCCAGCATCTCGCTTGGCTGAAACCACGCGCCAAAGACGCCCAGCGCCATGATCTGTGGCTCAGAGACACCAGCACAGGCACCGAGCGCATGCTCATAGATAGCGAAGCCCTGTCCCCGGACGGCGACGCGACCCTCTCCGAAGCCGAGCTGATGAGCCGCGAACGCGCCCGCCTGCGCGGCAGCCGCGGCATCATCACCTATCAATGGGCCCCAGACGGCCAATCCCTGCTCGTGCCGCTGGATACCGCCATCTGGCTCGCCCCCCTGAACGCGCCCCCCAGCCGCCTCCCCACCGAAACCGGCATCCTAGATCCGCAGCTCGGCCCCAAAGGCCAAAACATCAGCTTTGTGCAGGGCCAAAACCTCCACATCCTCAATCTCGAGACCAACAAAACCCGCGCCGTCACCACAGACGGCGGCGGCAAGATCACCAACGGCCTCGCCGAGTTCATCGCGCAGGAAGAAATGGCCCGCACCAAAGGCAGCTGGTGGTCGCCCGATGAAACCCGCATCGCCGTCGCCCGCATCGACGAAACCGACGTAAAAATCGCCGTCCGCGCTGCTATCGGCGCCACCAGCACCCGCGTAACCGAGCAACCCTACCCCTTCGCCGGCACCCCCAACGTAAAAATCAGCCTCACCCTTTACAGCCTCAACGGCAACGCCCCCCTCGCCATTGATTTAGGCCCCGACCTAGACATCTATCTCGCCCGCGTAAAATGGCTCAGACCCGAACGCCTGCTACTCGTCCGCCAACCCCGCGACCAAAGCCGCCTCGACCTCCTCGAAGTCGACCTCACCACCGGCAAAACCAAGCTCCTAACCTCCACCCCCTCCAAAACATGGATAGACCTTCACGGCAGCCTCGCCGCCATCCCCGGCAACGAAGACCTTATCTGGCTCTCCGAACACACCGGCCACCGCCATCTCTACCGCCTGCATCAAGGCCAGCTAACCCCCCTCACCAGCGGTGATTGGTCCGTAGACGAACTCCTCGCCGTCAACAAAACCACCCTGCTTTTCACTGGCTTTGCAGACACCCCGCTGGAACACGCCCTGTACAGCCTCCCCCTCACCGGCGGCACCGCCACACGCCTCTCGCCGCCCGGCCAATGGGCCGACGCCGTAACCGACAAAACTGGCAGCAAAGCCCTCATCACCAGCTCCGCCCCCGATCAGCCCCCGCACATCACTCTCATCGACACCATAACGGGCAGGGCCACCCCCATCACCGCCCCTACCATGGCCGACATCCCCTACGCTGCTTACGCCGCAGACCACATCACCCCCGAATTCGGCACCCTCAAAGCCGCCGACGGCACCACCGACCTCCATTACAGTCTGATGCGCCCCAAAACCCTCAAACCGGGCCAAAAAACCCCGGTTTTCTTCGAGGTCTACGGCGGCCCCGGCCACCAGCAAGTCCGCCGTATCTGGGGCTCCATGCTGCATCAATGGCTGGTCCGCCAAGGCTGGACAGTCTTCACGCTCGATAACCGCGGCACGCCAAATCGCGGCACCAACTTCCGAGACGCGATCTACCACGCGCTCGGCACCGTAGAAGTAGACGACCAAATCGCCGGCCTGACCTGGCTGAAAGCCCAGCCCGGAATCGACCCTCAAAAAGTCGCCGTCTACGGCTGGTCCTACGGCGGCTACATGACGCTGCGCCTGCTCACCAAACACCCCGAAGCTTTCGCCGCCGGCATCGCCGGTGCGCCGGTCACCGACTGGACCCTTTACGACACCCATTACACCGAGCGCTTCCTCGGCAACCCCGCCACAGATAAAGCCCCCTACACCGCCTCAGACACGGTAGCAGACGCGGCAGCGCTGGCCCGCCCGCTCCTGATGATCCACGGCCTCTCCGATGATAACGTCATCTTCGATCACAGCGCGCGGATGATCGCTGCCCTCCAACAAGCCGGCAAAAGCTTCCAGGTCATGCCCTATCCCGGCGAAACACATGGGCTAGGCAGCCCGGCGCTCCGCACCCACCTATGGCGCACCATTACTGATTTTTTAGCTCAAAACGGCTTAACCGCCCCAAAAAACGCCGTGGACAAGATCAAAACCCAATAAACATAGGCCGAGCGCCGCGCCACCCGCATCGTCGCCGCCATTTTCTCTTCAATCTCGGCATTGGGACCATTTGCCAGCAGCGGGAACAGCTTCTGCCATTCATGCATGGTAATCCGTAGCCACACGCCAATAATAAGCGCCAGCCCATAAAACAGCATCTTAGCCGAATACCAACGCTGGCCATCCTCAGCCGAAAGCGGCCCATAGCCCAGCAAACTCGCCCCGGAGACCAAAATCAACGTCGGTATGAGCAAATAGCGCGTCCAATCCTCAGCATCGGACAAGGGCTTGAACCGAGGCGTCCCCTTTGCCAAAAACGCCGCCCATGTCAGCCACATCCACGCGGCCCAAACAATCCACATGCCCCAAAGCCACGCCCCGCCCAGCGGCTGAATCCCCCAAAGATGCCCCATATGCAGTCCGAGCGGCAGCAATGAGATAATGCCCGTTCGCGCCAGAATATCAATCTTGTAAGCCGTATCCATATGCCGCCGCCGCTCATCCATCGAGAGCCTGGGGTCCACCACCTTATAACTGGTTTGAAACACCCCCCATTCGCCGCCCAGCCAATAGACCATGGCCACAATATGCAGCCACCGCAGAATGGCCAATTCGTTCGCGTCAATGAATTCCATCATAAAGCCCCTCTAACCTCGCTTCCCAGAAGCGCAATTGACCAAGATCAAACCACAACACGACCGTCACACGAATATCAGCAATATTAGCCTTTCACCATGCTAAGTCTCTGTCCATATAGTAACTGACTATTTTGGAGATCCAATGATGAAGACCGCCAGCATTATCGCCCTCAGCACGCTCAGCATTTTAGCCGCGCCGCTCGCCGCACAAACCGCTGCGCCCGATGCAGCCAGCGCCGAAGCCACCATCTTCGGCATAGAGCAAGCCATCCTCACCGGCCGCGGCAAGGGCGATCTTAGCCCCTATCTTAACGCCATTGGCCCCAAATATCTCGGCTGGCCCCCCACCATGGCAGAGCCGCTCTCCATGGAAGGCTTCAAACGCGACGCCGTAAACGAAAGCGCGCTGAACGGCGAAACCACCACCATGGAGAAGCACGGCTTCACCATGGCGAACGGCACAGCCCTCGCCTATTTCAGCACCCATCGCACCATGCTCGGCGTCGGTTTTGCCGATAAAGACGGCAACCGCATTGTCGACCAACGCTACGAAAACATCCATGTCTGGAGCTGGGACGGCACTCGCTGGACCCTCGTGGGCGGCATGGCGAGGGCCGTTCCCGATCGCAAATAATTAGTCCCGAAAACCCAGTCTCTGGCCCGCTCGGTTGCGATTTTGGGCACCTTCCCCTATGCTAATGGTTAGCAAGGAGCCTGATATCTGCATGAATAAGCCTATCAAATCTGAAATATTTGCCCTAAATCCTCACCGTCAGGCGGTCCGAAATCTCTACAGTCAAGACGAAGCCAGCATCGTCGAAATTCTCAAAAATCAAACAAAGCTCTCCCAGACCGAACGCCAAAACATCGCCCAGCGCGGCGCCGCTTACATAGATCGCGTCCGCGCCGAAACCGACCCTTCCATGATGGAGGCCTTCCTCGCCGAATATGGCCTCTCCACCAAAGAAGGCGTCGCGCTCATGGGCCTCGCCGAAGCCCTGCTGCGCGTGCCCGATGCCGAAACTATCGATGATCTCATCGAGGACAAAATCGCGACTTCAAACTGGGGCGCCCACACCGGCAATTCCTCCTCATCGCTGGTAAACGCCTCAAGCTGGGCTTTGGTGCTCACGGGCCGTGTTCTCGGCGAAAATGCCACCGGCCTGCGCGCGCTCTTGAAGCGCATTGGTGAGCCTTTGGTGCGCACCGCCGTCGCCCAAGCCATGCGCATCTTGGGCCATCAATTCGTGCTCGGCCAAACCATCCAGCAAGCCTTAAAAAATGCCCAGGAAGAGGAAACCCAAGGTTACACTTATTCCTATGATATGCTCGGCGAAGCCGCCCGCACCGAGGCCGACGCCAAAACCTACCTTGCAGCCTATGCAGGTGCCATCACCGCCATCGCCGCCAAAGCCAAAGGCGACGTACGCGCGAACCCCGGCATTTCGGTGAAACTCTCGGCGCTGCACCCGCGCTATGAATACACCCACAAAAACAACGTTATGCAAGAGCTGGTCCCCCGCGCCCTGACCCTCGCCAAACAAGCCGCCGCCGCCAACATCGGCTTCAACATCGATGCCGAAGAACAAGACCGGCTGGACCTTTCGCTAGACGTCATCGAAGCCATCCTCGCAGATCCCGCGCTTAAAGGCTGGGACGGTTTCGGCATCGTCGTCCAGGCCTATGGCCGCCGCGCCACCGCCGTCATCGAAGCGCTATACGACATCGCCGAGCGGCTAGACCGCAAGATCATGGTCCGCCTCGTCAAAGGCGCCTATTGGGACACCGAGATCAAGCTCGCCCAAGAGCTAGGCGTCGCTCGCTTCCCGGTCTTCACCCGCAAAATCAACACCGATCTCAGCTACATGGTCTGCGCCCAAATGCTGCTAGACCGGCGAGACCGCATCTACCCCCAATTCGCCACCCACAACGCCCATAGCTGCGCCGCCATCATCGCCATGGCTAGCTTAGATTCTGGCCCAGACACCCAAAGCTTCGAGTTCCAACGCCTGCACGGCATGGGCGAATCCCTCCACGAAATCCTCAAATCCACCGAAAAAACCCGCTGCCGCATTTATGCCCCCGTCGGCGCGCACCGCGATCTTCTCGCCTATCTCGTCCGCCGCCTGCTGGAAAACGGCGCCAATTCCTCCTTCGTCAACCAGATCGTTGACGAAAGCATACCCGCTGCCACCATTTCCACCGATCCGCTCGAAGACGTAAAACAGCTGGGCACCCAAATCACCAACCCCACCATCGCCCAGCCCCATGATCTGTTCATGCCAGACCGCGCAAACTCCCGCGGCTTCCGTGTCAACGAACCGGCCTCCATCCTCGCCCTCCACGCCGCCCGCGCCCCTTTCAAAACTGCCACCTGGACCGCCCAGCCGATGCTGGCCAAACCCGCCGTCCCCAAAGGCAAACCCCGCACCGCCGTCTCGCCCGCAAACCACGATCACATCATCGGCACCGTCCACGAAGCCACTCCCGCTGAAGTCGCCACCGCGATAAAAGCCGCCAAAACCGGCTACAAAAGCTGGTCCGCCCGCCCGGTCGCCGAGCGCGCCCAAATCCTACGCGCCGCCGCCGACCTATACGAAGACAATATCGCCGAACTCACCGCCATCGCCACCAGCGAAGCCGGCAAAACCCTCATAGATGGCATCGCCGAAGTCCGCGAAGCCGTAGACTTCCTGCGCTATTACGCGGGCGAAGCCATCCGCTTAGATCGTGAAGATCCCGGCCACGCCCGCGGCATCTTCGTATGCATCAGCCCGTGGAATTTCCCCCTCGCCATCTTCACCGGCCAAATCGCCGCCGCACTCGCCGCCGGCAACAGCGTGCTGGCCAAGCCAGCCGAGCAAACCCCCCTCATAGCGGCCCGCGCCGTAGAGCTGCTGCGCGAAGCCGGCCTCCCCGCCGCCGCCCTCCAACTTCTCCCCGGTGACGGCCCCACCGTAGGCGGCCCCCTCACCAGTGATCCCAGCATCGCCGGTATCTGCTTCACCGGCTCCACAGAGGTCGCCCAAATCATCCACAAAGCGCTCGCAAAAAACGCCAGCCCAGATGCCGTCCTCATCGCCGAAACCGGGGGGCTCAATGCGATGATCGTAGACTCCACCGCTCTTACCGAACAAGCGGTCAGAGACATCGTCGCCTCCGCCTTCCAATCCGCCGGCCAACGCTGCTCAGCGCTGCGCCTGCTCTATGTCCAGGAAGAAGCCAAAGCCCGCCTCACCGAAATGCTCTACGGCGCCATGGAAACCCTCGTCATCGGAGACCCGTGGCAGCCCGATGTCGATGTCTCCCCCGTCATCGATGCCGAAGCCCAAACCACCATCCAAGACTATATCGCCGCCCACAAAGCCGCCGGCACGCTCAAAAAAACCTTGGAAGCCCCCACAACCGGCACCTACGCCGCCCCCGCCGTCGTCGAAGTTAGCGGCATCGCCGACATGGCCCAGGAAATCTTCGGCCCCATCCTCCATATCGCCAGCTTCAAAGCCAAAAACCTAAGTAAAGTTGTCGAAGACATCAACGCCCGCGGCTACGGCCTCACCTTCGGCCTCCACACCCGCATCGATGCCCGCATCCAGCACGTCGTCGAACAAATTCAGGCCGGCAATATCTATGTAAACCGCAATCAAATCGGCGCCATCGTCGGCAGCCAACCCTTTGGCGGCGAAGGCCTGTCGGGCACCGGCCCCAAAGCCGGCGGCCCACATTATGTCGCCAAGTTCCGCCGCACCGAAGCTGCCAAAGCCCATGCCCTGCCTCCCGAACTCGCCTCCACACCGTCCGCAGACCCGGTCGCCCAAGAAATCGTGCAAGACGCGGTCGAAAAAATAGACATTCGAGGCTGGACCGGCCGCGTAGGCCGCGTCTCGCTGCTAAGAGCTACGCTCACCGGCCGCACCGGCGTCGTTCGCCGCGCGCTGGCCGAAGCCGCCGCTTTCGATACCACCCCCCAAACCATGCCCGGGCCCACCGGCGAGACCAACCGCCTGCGCATGTTCCCCAGAGGCATCATCCTCTGCCTCGGCCCCACGCCGGAAATCGCCGTCGCTCAAGCCATTCAGGCGCTGGGCGCTGGCTGCGGCGTACTCATCGTCGTCCCCGGCGCTTATGCCTCCATGGCGAGCGCCCTCATCGCCGCCGGCGCACCCCTCATAGCCTTGGACGGCAGCCTAGACCCCGCCCACCTCACCACCCTCAATAACATCGCCGCCGTCGCCGCCGCAGGCGCCTCAGATTGGACCCGAACCTTACGCATAGCCTTAGCAAAACGCCCCGGCGGCATCCTGCCGTTGGTCACAGACCCCATATCGCCCGCCAGCTATATTCTGGAGCGACATCTATGCATCGACACCACAGCCGCCGGCGGCAACGCCAGCCTGCTGGCCACCACCTATTAAACGAGCTTGACCGGCCGGCCGCTCATCATTTCCTCCATTACAAAATGCCCGGTCACCACAGACAGATCAAACCCATCCACAAGGCTCTGATAAAACCGGTCATAGCCCTTAATCCCCTGCGCTATCACCTTGATTAGATAGTCCCATTCCCCACCAATCCGATACAGATCAACAACCCCCGCAATTCCGCCAACATGCGCCCGAAACGCATCCGCCCAGTCCTTGGAATGATGCGGCGTCTTGATCATCACAATCACCACCAGATCAAAGCCGAGCCGCGCCAAATCAAGCTCAGCCCGCTGCCCCCGCAAAATCTGCGCTGCCTGCAACCTCTGTAACCGCCGCCAACAAGCATTCTGCGATAATCCCACCACATCGGCCAACGCCCGCTGACTCAAAGACGCATCCGCCTGTAACGCCATCAACAACCGACGATCAATTTTATCGATTTCAATAATATCAGTTGTCATATGATAGAATATTTAGCGCAGATACCCGATTATAGATACTGAAAATTACATCAAAATCGCCGAAACTGCCCGCATGGTTAGCCTGGCCCCCCTTCCGATCCCCACCGCCGATCCCGCAGCCGTCCTGTTCGACCAATTCCGCGAATCCATCCGTACTCACATCAAAACCGATACCCTACGCGAAGGCATCATTGGCAAAGACCTCATCATCAACGGCCCCGTCGGCGCCCGGCCCCTGCTCTATGCCGATTACGCCGCCTCAGGCCGAGCGCTACGCCAGATCGAGAATTTCATTCTAGAAGAAGTCCTGCCCGTTTATGCAAACCCCCATACCCAGGCTTCACATTGCGGCCGTTCCATTAACGCGCTCCGCCGCCGCGCCAGACAAGAAATTGCCAGTTTCTGCGGCGCCGATGAGAGCGATGCCGTCATCTTCGCCGGCACCGGCGCCACAGCCGCCTTGCAAAAGCTCGCCCCCCTGTTCGGCCTCAATGCCGTGCAAAGCGAAAAGCCGCTTGTCCTGCTCGGCCCCTATGAACATCATTCCAACCTCCTACCATGGCGAGAATGCGGCGCAGACGTCATCGAACTCCCCGAAGCCGAAACCGGCGGTCCAGACTTGGACATCCTCGAAAACCACCTCACCAGCGCCGGCAATCGAAAAGTCGTCTGTGCTTTCTCCGCCGGCTCCAATGTCACCGGCGCGCTAACCAACATCGCCGCCGTGTCGCGGCTCGTCAAAAAATACGGCCAGCGTATCATCTGGGATTTCGCCGGCGCCGCCCCCTATATCGCCATGTCGATGCGCCCGGCTCCCGATGTCCATATCGATGCCCTGGCCTTCTCGCCCCACAAGTTCATCGGCGGCCCCGCCTCGTCCGGCATTCTGGTGGTCCGCCGCGATGCTGTTGTACTGGCCAAGCCCTCAGCACCCGGCGGCGGCACGGTAAGCTTCGTATCGCCAGACAAACATGATTATCTGCCAGATATCGAGGCCCGCGAAGAAGCCGGCACCCCCAATGTCATCGCCGATATCCGTACCGCCCTCGCCATGATCGTGCGCGATAGCTTGGCCGAGGCCGGGTTCGATCAGCACGCGGCAACAATGTGCCAAAACGCCCTCTCAAGCTGGCGCGCCAACCCCCATCTCGAAATTCTCGGCCATGAGATGAAAATCCAGCTCCCGATCATCTCGTTTCGTGTGCGCGATACCGATGGCAACCTCCTTCATCACCAACTCATCACCCGCATCCTCAGCGATTATTTCGGCATCCAAGCCCGTGGCGGCTGCGCCTGCGCCGGCCCCTATGTGCACCGCCTGCTGAACATAGATGGTGAAACCTCAGAAACCCTGCGCCAGTCCATCCAGGCGGGCAACGAACTCGACAAGCCGGGCTTTGTGCGCGTCAATTTCTCCCCCCTCATGACCAAAGCGGAGGCCGCCTATCTAATCAACGCCGTAAATGAGATCGCTCGCAACACCCCCCACTACGCCCCCCATTTCCAAGGCGATCCCAAAACAGCGATCTTCCACGCCTTAGCTTGAATTCAGAACATAGTTTTTAAAAGATGGTCGGGGAGACAGGATTCGAACCTGCGACCCTCTGGTCCCAAACCAGATGCGCTACCAGGCTGCGCCACTCCCCGATCCAAGCCAAGCGCCATAGCCGCGCCATCAGCCGGGCGCAAGCCTAAGCATGGCTTGCCGGTCACTCTCATTGCGACCATCATGTCAAATCTCAGTCCAAAGAGATGCCATGCCCCCCTCCCATAAGATGCCCGCCAGTCAAATTCTCGCCCGCGCTGCCGCCCACACGCGCTGGGAGTCGCTCCCAAAATCAGCGCAAACCCGCGCCGCGCATTTATGCCTCGATACACTGGCCATAATAGCCGCTGCCGCTGCCCATCCCGGCCATGCCCAGCTCGCAGCCGCCCATGCCGCCGATATCGGCCCCTGCACCATAATCGGCCTCGGCCAAAAGCTCAGCGCGCCCTCAGCCGCTCTTATAAACGGTGCCGCCACCACCGTGCTACAATGGCAAGATGGGCACAGGCTCGCCCGCGGACATCCCGCCAGCCATCTCGTCCCCGTCCTCCTAGCGCTAGCAGAGCCAGCCAACGCCACCGCCAGCGCCACCATGGCAGCCTTTGTAGCTGGCTATGAAGTCGGCACGCGCATCGGCATGGCGCTGGGCGGTATGCAGCCAGATCTCCACGATGCCGGCAATTGGGCCACGATAGGCGCCGCCGCCGCCGCCGCGCACCTGCTGTCCGGCGGCGACGAAACCATAATAAACCACGCCATAAACGGCGCCGCAGCCATGGCGCTATTCCCATGGGCACAAACACCCCTGCGCGGTGCCACCATGCACCATCTCTACATCGGTCAGGGTGCTGCCATGGCGCTGAGTATCGCCCGCGCCGCCATGGCCGGCCTCACCGGCGACGATGAAACGCTCCCACAATTCTTCGGCCCCCGCGCCGGTGCCGCCTTTGATCCCGAAACCCTGGCCACCGGCATCAACCAACAAGGCCAATGGCACATCTTCCAAATCGAATCAGGCTATCTGAAATGGCATCAAGCCTGCGCCCATGCCAGTGGAGCCGCCGATGCCATGGCGCAACTTCTGGCAGCACACCCGCTGAAGCCTGAAGACATCACAGCGATACGTGTAGAAAGCTACGCCAAAGGCCTGCACTACAACATAGACTTGCCACTAAATGATCTCGCCGCCCGCTTCAGCCTGCGCGCCGTGCTGGCCGCACAACTCATAAAACAACCGCTCAGCAACGCCCTGCTTGATGATCCCGCCACAAAGGCCCTGATGGCAAAAATCTCCACCCATCATGATCCAGCCTTGGATAAACATTATCCCGCCGGCCGCCCCGCCCGCGTAACCATCCGTATGGCAGGCGGGCAACGCCATGAAGCCATGGTCATTGATGCCTATGGCGATGCCCAGCGACCGCTCACCGAGACAGACAGAAAAGCCAAACTAACCAGTGCGTTGAGCGCAAGCCTTGGCAAGGCAGCCGCACATGTTCCCCTAGCGTTCCAAAACTGGCTAGACGGAGCCCCGCTCGCCGAGCTGATGGCAAGCTTACACGGCCTCTTGCCAGCGCCGCCCGCTATCAGATAGGCGAAGGTAACAGAAAAACACAGGGTGATGGGGAGCCGCCGGGTGGGCAAATTAAACTACATGAACATCTGGAAACGCTGGGGCACCAAAGTGCTGCCCTTTGCAGATGTCGCCAGCGAAACCCTGCCGCTCTCCAAGCTGCTGCGTCTCTCGCTGATTCAGGTCTCGGTAGGCATCTCGCTCACCCTGCTGGTCGGCACCCTGAACCGCGTCATGATTGTGGAGCTGGCTGTACCGTCCACCATCGTCGGCGTCATGCTCGCCCTGCCTCTGCTTTTCGCCCCCTTCCGCGCTCTCATCGGCCACCGCTCAGATACACACCGCTCTGCGCTCGGTTGGCGGCGCGTGCCCTTTATCTATCAAGGCAGCATGATCCAGTTCGGCGGCCTTGCCCTTATGCCGTTTGCCCTGCTCGTCCTCACCGGCTCCTTGAATGCAGCCATGGCCCCGGCCTGGGTCGGGCAAATAAGTGCGGCGGTTGCCATCCTGCTGGTCGGTGCCGGCATCCATATCACGCAAACCGTAGGCCTGGCGCTGGCCACAGATCTCGCCCCTGAAGATCAACACGCCAATGTCGTGGGCCTGATGTATGTCAGCCTGCTGGTAGGCTCCATCGTCTCGGCCTTGGCGTTCGGCGCGTTTCTGGCAGATTTCTCGCCCGGCCGGCTCATTCAGGTCATTCAGGCCTCCGCCGTCATCACCGTGGCGCTAAACTTTATCGCCACGTGGAAGCAGGAAGCCCGAAAACCCGCCCGGCTACAAACCAGCCCGCCCCCCCCCAGCCCCAGCTTCAAGCAAAGCTGGAACGCCTTCATCATCCAAAACCAAGCCCTGCGCCGCCTTATCGTGGTCGGCTGCGGCACGCTCGCCTTCACCATGGCCGATGTGCTGCTGGAGCCTTATGGCGGGCAGGTGCTCGGGCTGGGCGTCGGCGCCACCACCAAGCTCACCGCCACTTTCGCCGGGGGCAGCCTCGTCGGCTTCACCCTCGCCTCGCAAATCCTCAGCCGGGGCGGTGATCCGTTCCGCATGGCCGGTGCCGGCGCCCTTATCGGCCTGCCCTCATTCTTCATGGTAATCGCTTCGGCCTCCACCCAATCACCGCAACTCTTCACCACCGGCGTGCTGCTCATGGGCCTAGGCGCCGGGCTGTTCGGCCACGGCACGTTAACCGCCACCATGCAAAGCGCCCCCGCAGATCAGGTCGGCATGGCACTGGGCGCGTGGGGGGCCGTCCAAGCCACAGCGGCCGGTGTAGGTGCCGCGCTCGGCGGCGGCCTACGAGATGCCGCCAGCCACCTGCGCCTGTCAGAAACAGTGCCCGCAGCCGCCAACGGGTATCTCACCGTCTATGGGCTGGAAGTATTGCTGCTACTGGTAACGCTCGCTGCCATGGTCCCGCTGTTCCGCCCGCGCCCGCAAGCTTTGGCCAGCGCAAGCTAAAATCTGAAGCTGGAGCAAGCCCCCCTGCTAACATGTCAAAAACCCAGCCTCATTGTAACGCCACTTGGCCCGCCAATATGATCAGCCAGCGCAGTTGCCTCAAGCCAGCATAATCAAAAGCCGCTTTATATGCATAAGAAAGGCCGGGATCTCACGATCCCGGCCTATTCTATATTTCGCTCTCGGGACAAAGCCCGAAGAACTATCCCGAAGGATTATTCAGCAGCCATCGGGGCTTCTTCAGCCATCGGAGCTTCCATGGCGGCAGGCGCAGCAACGACTTCCGTCGTAGCAACAGCACCCTGCCAATAGCCACCAAACCAAGTGGTGTTCGTCAGGATCGAAGCGTGGACGATCAGAGCCGTCAACACCAGAACAACAAACATCAGCGGGATCAGGATAGATGGGCTGACGTAAAGAAAGATACGACCTTCATTCATAATATAAACTCCCGTTTCAGAGCCAAGGCGTCAGCATGTACGCCAGGATATGGGCGAACACGGCAACAGCCGCAAAAATACGGGTGCCCCATTTCAGGCCCTCATTGATTTCTTCCGCCTCCTTGGCGGTCAGCCCGGTCGGGTAAACCCGATCATGTTCGTCTGCCATTTGCGTTCCCCTTAGATTAGCTCTCAATTCCACAAAGAAACGGATGCTTCCTCATGAACGATTGACCACCGACCGATGCTCAACCGCCTTAGCCCAAAATCTCGTCTGCAATCTTGCCGACCGGGGTAGAAACTCAACCCCAAAGCGATTCAGTGCATGGGTCATAATATCGCGTCCGCAGCCTGTGTCAATTCGTCGCGATACATAATCGACCGCATCTGAAAACTTTTTTCAAACCAGACGGCTATGCCGCAACGCCGCTCGCACAAACCCCGCAAACAACGGATGCGGCTCAAACGGCTTGGACTTCAATTCCGGATGAAACTGCACGCCCACAAACCAAGGATGCGCCGGCCGCTCCACAATCTCCGGCAACAACCCATCCGGAGACATACCGGTAAACATCAGCCCCTCCGCCTCCAGCCGCTCCCGGTAATTCACATTCACCTCATACCGGTGCCGATGCCGCTCCTCAATCCGCGGGGCGCCGTACACCGAAGCCGCCAAACTATTGCCCGCCAAAACCGCCGGATAAGCCCCCAGCCGCATCGTCCCCCCCAAATCACCGCCAGCAGCCCGCACCTGCCGCCCCTCCGCACTCATCCATTCCGTAATCAGCCCCACCACAGGCGCATCAGTCGGCCCAAACTCGGTCGTAGAAGCCCCCGCCACGCCGGCTTGGTGCCGCGCCGCTTCAATGCATGCCAACTGCATCCCCAAACAAATCCCAAAAAACGGCACGCCCTTCTCGCGCGCAAACCGCACACTCGCAATCTTCCCCTCAGACCCCCGCTCCCCAAAGCCGCCGGGCACCAATATCCCATGCATCGGCTCCAACCGCGCCGCCACATCCTCCTGCTCAAACGCCTCCGCATCGAGCCACCGGATATTCACCTTCACCCGGTTGGCAATCCCGCCATGCACCAGCGCCTCGGTGAGAGACTTATAGGCATCCTTCATCCCGGTATATTTACCCACCACCCCTATGGTCACCTCGCCTTCAGGGTTATGCAACGCCTCCGAAATATCCTCCCAGCGGGAAAGCTCTGGCTTTGGCGCGTCCCGCAACCCAAAAACCCGCAACACCTCAACATCAAGCCCCTCAGCATGATATTGCAGCGGCACATCATAAATGCTCTCCGCATCCAGCGCCGCAATCACCGCGGACCGCTCCACATTACAAAACAGCGCAATCTTCGCCCTATCACTCTCCGGCAGCGGATGCTCAGATCTACAAACCAAAATATCCGGCTGAATCCCAATCCCGCGAAGCTCCGCCACACTATGCTGCGTCGGCTTGGTCTTCAGCTCCCCCGCCGCCGCCAAATACGGCACCAACGTGCAATGAATATAAAGCGCCTTGGCCTTCCCCACATCCAGCGCCAGCTGCCGGATCGCCTCCAAAAACGGCAGCCCCTCAATATCCCCCACCGTGCCGCCAATCTCACACAGCACAAAGTCCAACCCCTCCACATCATTGCGCGCAAACGCCTTGATCGCGTCCGTCACATGCGGAATCACCTGCACGGTCGCCCCCAAAAAGTCCCCGCGCCGCTCCTTGGCAATAATATCGCTATAAACCCGCCCCGAGGTCACATTATCGCTCTGCCGCGAAGGAACCCCCGTAAACCGCTCATAATGCCCCAAATCCAGGTCAGTCTCCGCCCCGTCATCGGTCACAAACACTTCGCCATGCTGATAAGGGCTCATCGTGCCAGGATCGACGTTCAAATAGGGATCAAACTTCCGAATCCTCACGCTATACCCGCGCGCCTGCAGCAGCGCCGCCAGGCTCGCTGCCATAAGACCTTTGCCAAGCGAGGAAACCACGCCGCCAGTGATAAATATAAACCGCGTCATGGGAGAAGAGCCTTAGCCCCTAACCCCCGCCAATGGCCATAGCCCAACGCAAATTCCCTGTGGATATCCGGCCGGATATCAGATCAAGGAATGCCGCTTAGTATCCGGCAAACTCAAAGCCGCCGCCAACGCCACCCCGCACATCGCGGCCACATACCAAAAGAATCCCTGCTCAAACCCCCCCGCCTTAAACGCCAACGCAATATACTCCGCCGATCCGCCAAACACCGCCACCCCCAAAGCATAAGGCAACCCCACCCCCAAAGCCCGAACCTTTGCGGGAAACATCTCCGCCTTCACCAGCCCCGAAATCGAAGAATAACAGCTAAGCACCACAAGCGCCGCCAACATTAGTAAAAACCCCTCAAACGGATAAGAAGCCCCCCCAATCGCCCGCAAAGCCGGCACACTCAGCACCATCCCGCCGGCCCCAAACGCAATCAACAACGGCCGCCGCCCCACCCGGTCCGAAAGCGCCCCAAAAACGGGCTGCAAACACATATACACAAACAACGCCCCCGCCGACACCAAAGTCGCCTCAGCCTTCGTCCAACCCGCTGACAAAACGAGATATTTCTGCATATAGGTCGTAAACGTATAAAACGCCAAACTCCCCCCCGCCGTCAATGCGAGCACCGTCAACAACGCCCGAGGATGCCTAAGCAACTGCCGCACCAACCCCTCAGGCTCCGCCTTATCCCCGCCTGCTTCCAGCGCCTCAAAAGCCGCCGTCTCCACCAGCCCCCGCCTAAGCCAAAACACCCCCAGCGCCCCCAGCGCCCCCACCACAAACGGCACCCGCCACCCCCAATCTCCAAGCGCCGCCTCGCTCAAGCCCGCCTGCATCAAAATGAGCAACCCCAGCGCCAACAACTGCCCCGCAATCAGCGTCACATATTGAAAACTCGCCAAAAACCCCCGCCGCCCCTCATCCGCCACCTCGGCCATAAACGTCGCCGAAGCCCCATATTCCCCGCCCACACTAAGCCCCTGCACCAGCCGCGCCGCCAAGAGCCACACCGGCGCCAACACCCCCACCTGCGCATAAGTAGGGGCCACCGCAATCAACCCCGATCCAAAACACATCAGCGTCACAGAAAGCGTCAACGCTGCCTTGCGCCCCTTCCGATCCGCATAAATCCCGAGCAGCCAGCCCCCCACAGGCCGCATCAAAAACCCAATCGCAAAAATCCCCGCCGTGCTCAAAAGCTGCGCCAGCGCATCCCCATCCGGAAAAAACCGAGGCGCAAAATACAGCGCAAACGCCGAATAGGCATACCAATCAAACCACTCGATAAGATTGCCAGCCGCGCCCCCAAATATCTGCCGAAAAATCTGCCGGCCCCTAGAAGGTAGAGCCGCCGCCATAGGCGTCAACGCGCCAAAGGAACGCCGCCGTCAGCAGGTGCCCCCGGCAGCCCCGGCAACACAGGCAACGACCCCGAAGAATCAGCCGGCGCCCCAGCAGGCGCACCCTCAACAGGCGCAGCCGGCACCACAGCCCCCGCCACCGGCACCAAACTCGTGTCCACCGTCTTGGGCTTGCTCGTCCCCGCCGCCAAAACCGCCAGCAAAATAGACGTCCCAATAAACAGCACCGCCAAAATCGTCGTCGCCCGCGTCAGCAAATTCGCCGCCCCGCGCACAGACACCATGCCCCCGCCC
>Ga0209702_10001710_pt1 | contig 40704 bp, 36 predicted proteins | sample FRY01_FD_187210 | JGI IMG/M metagenome (GOLD analysis project Ga0209702, IMG submission 187210) | Freshwater microbial communities from Lake Fryxell liftoff mats and glacier meltwater in Antarctica - FRY-01 (SPAdes) (version 2) | ecosystem: Environmental > Aquatic > Freshwater > Ice > Glacier...
CAGCGTGAATTTGGCCGCCGATATGGGCGTCACTCCGGTCGGGCTACGCCCTCCCTGCATGACACCCACATCGGCATTTTTAGGAAACAACCGGCAGACAATCCACTTATCCGTTGCCAATCACTGTTCAGACAAACCGAACCACCTCTCATTTCGCGAAAACGAAGCGCCTTGGTACGCCAAGGGGCGCAATCACTGGTTCTGGAGCGAACTCCACAAGGAACGTGCAGCCTATCGTCCGGTTATTCTCGCTTCGCTGATCATCAACGTGCTGGCACTGTCGCTGCCGCTCTTTTCGATGAATGTGTATGACCGAGTGATCCCCAATCGCGCGGAAGCAACCCTGTGGGTGCTTGGCGTGGGCGTGGTTCTTGCATTCGCGCTGGAATTTGCGCTGCGATACGCCCGCTCGAATGTCATCGATCAAGTGGGCAAGCGGCTTGATCTCAAATTGTCGCAGAAAATATTTGGCCGTTTGCTGGTCACCCCGCTGAGCGCGCGGCAGGGCAATACGGGTGCGCTTGCGGCGCGTGTTTCCGAATATGCATCCGTGCGCGATTTCTTTGCTTCCACCACGGTCGTGCTGATGGTGGACGTGGTGTTCTTGTTCATCTTTATCGCGGCGATTGCCTATATCGCTGGGTTTCTCGCGCTGATCCCGCTGACTGCCATGGTGCTGATGGCAATCGCCGGCTTTGTCCTACAGCGCCAAGTGATCGAGGCATCGCGCGACGCGCAGGCCGATCACGGGTTGCAGCAGACGTTGCTGGTCGAATCTCTGGCAGGCATGGAAACACTAAAGAGCCTGACGGGCGAGGGCGGTATGGTCGGCCGCTGGTACCGTTTGGCCGAAGTAGGCGGAAATTCTCAGGCCAAGCTGCGGAAGATCAGTTCGACCGCTGTCGGCCTCGCCGCTTCCTTCCAGCAAATTTCCAGCATCTCGCTGGTGATCGGCGGCTATTATCTTTTCGTTGCTGGCCAGATATCCATGGGCGCGATCATTGCCATCGTGATGCTGTCTTCCCGCTCGCTCGCACCGGCAGGGCAGATCGCGTTTTTGCTCACTCGCGGGCGGCAAGCGCGCGAGACCCTGTCCAGTATCGAGGGCCTGTTCGATGCAGAGGACGAGCGCCGCCAAGGCAGTGTTTCGATCCCTGCGACAGTTCGTTCTGCATCAATCAAACTTGATGAATTGGAATTTTCCTATCCAGAGGCACCGGTCCCATCGCTGCAGGGTATGGATCTGACAATCAATCCGGGCGAGCGCATTGCGCTGGTTGGGCGCGTCGCTTCTGGCAAATCCACCTTGGGCCGGGTCCTGTGCGGCCTTTATCAACCAACCGGCGGTTCGATGCTCGTAAACGGTATCGACAGCCGGCAGTTCCGGCCGCAAGATCTGCGCCACGCATTCCGCTTTGTAGGTCAGGACGCCAGCCTATTTACCGGGACCGTGAAAGACAATCTGACACTTGGCAGCGGGGATGCAGCGGACGAACAATTGATTGCGGCGCTGCAAATGACCGGGGCGGACCGTTTCCTGTCGCAGGATGCCGGCGGTTTCGACCGCATGGTGGGCGAACATGGCCGTAAATTGTCCGGCGGGCAGCGGTCATTCTTGTCACTTGCCCGGGCGTTCGTTTCTCCGTCACAGATGTTGTTTCTGGACGAGCCAACGGGCGCGATGGACAGTCAGACTGAAAAGCTGTTCGTTGACCGCCTGCAAGCGTCGATGTCCGCTAACCAGACTTTGCTGGTGGCTACCCACAGACCTGCATTGTTCGCTTTGTGTGATCGGATCATTGTTCTGGAAGCCGGGCGAATTGTGGCAGATGGACCCAAAGATCAGATTTTGGCCAAATCCGGCGGTCTGGCATGAGCGACCAACCCCTGGATACCAATCGGCTGAGCCCCGAATCCGCTGAAGGATCGGGAGCATCACGGCGAATCAAGATCATCATTGGTCTAATTGTTCTGGCAGGCATAGGCGCAGTCGGGGCAGACTGGTTACTTGCTGATGAGCCCAAGAGCGAAGAGCCTGTTCGGATCAGCCTGCAACAGGCAGAGACTCTGGCCAACCTTAGCGAAGGTGACGGTGCCCAGATCGTGATGGAGGGGGATTCTGCACAGGACCGAAATGCTCTGATTCCACTGTCGGGCGGCAAGCTTCAGACTTTATCTGGCTTTTCCGCGCTGGGGGGCGCCAATGGCAGCTATGGCACGGCGCTAAAATGTATGACTCAGGCGATTTATTACGAAGCAGCGAATGAAACAGTGCAAGGCAAGCGCGCCGTGGCGCAGGTCGTGCTTAACCGGATGCGTCATCCGGCCTATCCCTCGTCTGTCTGCGGGGTGGTGTATGATGGCGCCAACAAGCGTGTTTGCCAGTTCAGTTTCACTTGCGACGGGTCTTTGCTGCGCGGGCCAATGGCGCGTCAGTGGAAGGAATCTCTGGCCGTGGCAAAAGCAGCCTTGACCGGAACCACCGAACCGAGCGTAGGAACGGCAACGCATTATCATGCCGATTATGTCTTGCCGCGCTGGGCCTACAGCCTTGGCAAGATCGACAAGATCGGCACGCATATCTTTTATCGGTTCAAGGGAAATTGGGGTAATACGGGCGCGTTTTCGAGCCGCTGGACAGGGCGTGAAGCGATCCCATCGCTCGACATGGCGCGGCTCCGCAATGCGCTGAACGGTGATCTCGATGCTGATTTGGCAGCGGCTGCGGTTGATGATTTCGTCCCGGGTTTGACTGTTACCAAACATGTGGCGGACCGCCATGCAGAGGCTGACGTCGGCGGGCGCATCGACACAACCAAGGAATGGCGCCTGTCGATCCCCGATCCGGTTGCGGCAAGCTCCGGTTACCGTGAGCAGGTCAATGGCCAGCGTTCTGGTGTAAGCCGGGTAACACCAGTGGTTGCCACACCAACCTTGGCAGATGCCTCGAGTAAAGCAGCGAAAGCCACTCCATGACCCTATTCGCGCGGATTTCCGGTTGGGATGCCAACCGCAAGCTGATCGCCATTTCTGCCTTTGGCGTGGCCGTGCTGATTGCCTGGGCCAGCCTGGCGCAAGTGGATGAGATCACCCGCGGAATGGGCAAAGTGATCCCTTCCAGTAAGACGCAATTGGTGCAGCCTTCCGAACCGGCCACGATTGCCGAAATCCTGGTCCGTAACGGCCAAGTTGTGAAAAAGGGTCAGATTCTGGTGCGTCTGGACGATGCGCAATCGTCATCAGAGTTGGGCCAGCTCCAGACGGAAAACAGCCGTCTAACAGCGCGGGCGAGCCGCCTGGCTACAGAAGCATCTGGCGGGGCGATGGGCTGCGGTGAAGGGACTTTGTGCGCTGAAGAACGCCGCCTGTCGCAAGTCCGCAGAGCTACCGCTCGCAGCCGCGAAAGCGGGCTTGCGAGTGCGATCGAGCAGCGGCGGCGGGATTTAAGCGAAGGTCAAGCAACCGTTGCAGCGTTGGAGAGCAGCGTTCGTTTGGCCGGTGATCAGGTCAATATGTTGGAACCGCTCGCCGCCAAAGGGATCATTCCGCGCACTGAGTTAATCACCGCGCAGCGCGATCTGGTGGATACGCGCGGGCGGTTGTCGGCCGCTCGGCAAGGTGTTGGCCGGGCACAAGCCGCCATCAGGGAAGCGCAGGCACAGCTCAATTCCGCGCGCCTTGATTTTCGCGAACAGGCCCTGGCAGAGCGCAGCGAGGTCAATACCCGCATTGCCGTGAACGAAGAAACGATCCGCGGCGCCGAGGCGCGGCAACAGAAAAACGAGATACGCGCACCATCTGACGGCATCGTCAATGATGTCCAGATTACTACGGTTGGCGGGTTTGTGAATGCAGGCGAGATGATTATGCAAGTGGTGCCTGTTGGGGACCGTTTGTTCGTTGAAGCGCGCATCCGCCCGAGTGACATTGCGTTCATCAAGGTCGGCGATCCGGCGAATATTAAAGTCACTGCCTATGATTTTTCGATATTTGGCGGAATTTCCGGCAAGGTCCAGCAAATCAGCGCAGATTCGATCTATGACGAGGTCGAGCGGGAGGCCTATTATCTGGTGGTCATTGAGACCGACCGAGCCTTTATCGAGCGCGCCGGGAAGAAATTACCGATTGTGCCCGGCATGATCTGTGATGTTGAGATTATTACGGGCCGCAAATCGATCTTGAACTATCTGCTCAAGCCAGTCGCCAAGGCCTTCGATATGGCCCTGACCGAACGGTAATTTTCAGAATCCGTGAAGCCAGCTCTGGTCATTGCCAAAGCTCAGCACTGGCCGATACCCTTGAGAAACTGATGCGTCGATCAGACTATCGGTAGTATTGTCTAGCATGACAAACTTGCCGTTCAGCCGAACAATCAACACCGCATGGTCGACCCGGCGGATCAGGTCCTTTGCGAGCGTCAGGACCATGTCTTCGCGCTTGATGCCCATTGCAGCGAGCATTTGTAGCTTAGCGATGGCTATGTCTTCGCAATCGCCTTTGCCCAGGCGGAACGTGGTTTTGGCGTTGGCCCAATAGTCGGCTTTGCCCCACAATTCACTGTCTTCGGCGAAGCGGATTGTATGGTTGGCATAGGCGTTTACTACCTGCACCAGTTCCTCGTCCGTTCGCTCGTCTGAGCCGAGCCGCCGTTTGGCCCAGCTTGTGGATACGCGGCCGTTCTTTACCCGGCGCCAATCATTTTCAAATGAAGTCTGGCCGATACTGATGCGTTTGCTGGCAAGAAAGTCGGTTGCGGGAGCGGCCAATATTGCCGCTGGCTTGATATTGGGCAAAAGTGGACCGAATTGCCCGGCACATTGGCTAAGCCCGAATGTCAGAGTTGGCGGCGCGGCTACCGCAGTGGCGGTGTAGGCAGTATCAGCAACCGGCTGGCCTGATTGTGCGTGGATCATCCGCTCCAACGCGCTCATATTGCCGCCGTTTCCGATGATTGCGCTCGCTTTCGAATGAGAAGGACCGCTTGAGGCGAGCGAATGCCTGCCGCCAGAATTTTCCGGAAACTGGCATGAGGCAATGGCTACTGCCGCGACTGAAGCAGGCAGCATCATTCCAGCCGCAGCAACTTGTGCCTGAGCTGATGGCGTAAAAGCAAAAGCCGCGCTGACCATGCCGAGTCCATATGGGACAAGCCCATGTAGGCAACGGGTCAGTCGCGCTGATGAGATCCGTTTCTTCATACGGACCCCAATTAAGGGCCAAGAATATATGCTAGGTTTTCAAACGCGGTTACTGATCAGTTAAGTATGTTTGCATATCAGCCATCGCTGGAGGTGGCATGGGAGGCATCGGTCGATGCGATTTCCTGTGCCTCGATCGGGCTACAAACCAATTCCGATGAATGCGAAATTGCCGGAACTACGATGTCGGAAGAGGACATTGCAAAGAATTGGCAGGATTTTGGCTGCGAAGAAGTCGTCGTCAAAGCAGGCGAGCGCGGCTGTTTGCTGGCGCGTCCAGATGGAAATCAGGTCATTCCGGTGAAGCGTCTGATAATGGTCGATGCGAGCGGGGCCGGGGATGCATTTAACGCCGGCTATCTGTCTGCCCGGATCGAGGGGCGAGACCCCGAAGAAGCTGCCGCCCGCGGTCAGCGCATCGCTGGATGGGTTATCCGGCGCCACGGCGCCGTGCCGCCGGTGGATGATGACCTTCGTCAATTGTTGGCTGATTTCAGGAATTAGTACTCCCGACAGGCGGTGCTAAGGTTCGTACAGTGGATAGGCTGATATTGGGGCTTTGCTTTGACCTTGATCTGGATGCCTTCGTCCAGCATCAGACGGGTTGTTGATGCGAGGAGCTAATATCCGTGGCCAACCCGAAGACTGAATTGCAAGATAATTACGTCGGCGTATTCGACGGCAAGCTCACACCCGGCAAGCGCGGGGCATTGCTGATCGTGGATGTGGTGATGGCCTATCTTGATCCGGACTCGCCGCTTTATGCCCAGGCAGAAGATGCGCTGGCCAGCAATGAACGGCTGGCTGTGGCAGCGCGGGCGGCCGGAGTTCCGGTGGTTTTTACCAATGTCGAATTTCAGGCAGGGGGCAAGGACGGTGGGCTGTTCTACCGCAAAGTGCCCTCGCTTAAACATTTCCTGGCCGGATCTCCGCTAGGTTTGTTTCCCGATACTCTTCAGCCCACCGCAGACGAGGTGGTGGTGACGAAGCAATATGCGTCAGCCTTTTTTGGCACTTCGCTCGCTTCTACTTTGGTAGCGCAAGGGATCGATACGATCTTCGTGACCGGGTTTTCAACTTCGGGCTGCGTCAGAGCGAGCGCGCTGGACGCATTGCAGCATGGATTTGCTCCGTTCGTAATCCGCGAAGCCTGTGCTGATCGCCACCCCGGGCCGCATGAGGCGAACTTATTCGATTTGCAGGCGAAGTATGCCGAGGTTGTCAGTGAAGCCGAGGCGACTGCGATGATGGCAGGCTTGGGCAGCGTGATCGCTTGAAAATGATCCGACTGAGGAAGTTTTAGCGAATTCGCTAAGCGAATTTCAATTGGTTGCACTGAAAATCTAACAGGACTAATGATCGTCTAGCTGAGAGTATAGTTCGCGAGTCAGAGGTATTTGGGCAATGACAGTACGGGCTATTTCACGAGCTATCGCGGTTCTGTCTGCGGTTAACCGGGATGGGCCCATTACCATGATGGGCATCGCCCGCGCCGCACAAATCCCTTATCCTACAGCGAGCCGAATCGTCCATACTTTGCTGGATGAAGGTCTGATAGAGCGTGAACCTTCGCGCAAACGTTACCGCGTAACCTCTTTGGTGCAGACATTATCCACCGGCTTCCAACATGAAGACGCGCTGGTATCCGTGTCCCGCCCGCATATTGAGGAATTGTGCCGGCAGATTGGCTGGCCGGTGGCGCTGGCTACCCGCGTGGGGCCACGCATGATGTTGCGCGATTCAACGCATAACATGACCTCGTTGACGTTCTCCAACTATTACCCGGGATTTACCCTGCCAATATCCGAATGCGCGACCGGGAAAGTCTTCTTGTCCCACTGCGAGAAAGAAGATCTGGAGATGATCATCGATGGCTGGACGGCGATTGACAATGAATCATCCCGTAGCGGCTTGGTAATGGTCGGCGATGATTTCATGCTGAACAAAATTCGCCACGATGGCTATGCAATTCAGGCCCGTAACACCCACAATGCGGAGCCGGGTAAGACATCGTCACTGGCTGTACCGATTATCAGCGAGGATGGGCGCCTGCTGGCGGCCCTGGGCATGGTCTACTTTGTATCAGCGATGTCCATTGACGAGGCTGCCGCGGAATTCGTCAAGCCGCTGAAGGCGTGTGCTGCAAAAATTGCCGAAGCCGTACAAGAACAGTCCGTCAAGGCAGCATAGCGGCAGGCCTGATTTCAGGAAAAAGTCAGCACCGGTTTGATCACTTTGCCAGCAGAAAAATCAGCGAACGCTTCAGCAATATCTGCGAAGGGATAGGTTTTGATCATCTCTTCGTAAGGCAGAGTGCCAGCTGCGTTTTGTTCGACCAGCCATGGGATGAACTTGTCTGGAATGCTGTCGCCTTCGATGATCCCGATCATACTGGTGTTCATGAATGACATGCCGCCCGGATGGCGCACTGGCTCTTCGAACCCGCCGGGCAGCGTCAAAACGCCCATCGCGCCGCCGGGATGCAGGCTGGCAATGGCCAATTCAAATGTTTGTTGCGCGCCGGCTGTATCCAGTGCGTATGTCACGCCTCCGCTCGACCGTGATCGAATGCGGTTGAGTAAACCGTCCGAGTCCCCTCGATAAGTCGCATCAGCGCCTAGCTTACCGGCCATCTCGAGGCGGCTATCGTACAAATCTGTGGCAATGATGGGCGAGCAGCCGCTGATCTTACCGGCCATGATCGCGCTCAATCCGACTGCGCCGCATCCGATAACAAGAAGCGGCTGACCCGGCTTTGCAGCGAAGTTGTTGATCACCGCGCCTGCGCCGGTCTGGATGCCGCAACCCAGAGGGGCAGCAGTCACAAAATCGAGCGTATCCGGGATATGCACCGCATTCCGATCTGTGACCAATGCATGGGTCGCGAATGAGCTTTGCTGAAAGAAACCTCCGGCAATCTCTGTCCCGTCAATCCGCTTGATTGCCGGGCGATCACCGCCACGAGCACCTGTGATGTTGAGCTCCACGTGGTCGGCGCAATAGGCAGGATGGTCGTTCCGGCATGACCGGCAGGTGCCGCATGATCCAAACGTCGCAACCACCCGGTCACCCGGTTTAAAGCCTGTTACATCGGAGCCGACTTCGACAACGGTCCCAGCCCCCTCGTGGCCCAATACGGCTGGGTGTTCTAGCCAGCCAACGATGCCCAGATCTGTATGGCAAATTCCGGCCGCGCCCAATTCGATGACCATTTCATGTGGCAGCGGATCATCCAGCCAGACCGGCTCTATAACCGGCGGCGCACCCTTGCCAGCACATACAGCTGCGAGAATCTCCCTAGGCACTGTTGTGCCTGTCTTGCAGCGAAGTCACCTCGTCGATACCGAGCAGGCGCGAGATGTCTCCGAAATCATACAATGGCGCATCGGCAGGTGCCGGTTCGCCGGCCTTCAGGCTCCGGTAAAATGTATCGACCGCCTTTGCCGCCGCCAAGGGTGCGCCAGACGGATAGATCACTATCTTAACCCCCAGATCCGCATAGGCTTCGGGAGACAAAACAGGGTTTTTCCCGCCCTGCGCAGCATTGATCATCAAGGGCAAATTCAAGGCTGCTGCGGCATGGGCAATATCGCCCGGACCCTCCGGCGCCTCAAGAAAAAGAATGTCGGCACCTGCTTCGGCGTAGGTGTGCAGCCGCTTCACAGATGCCTCTAACCCTTCTGTCCGATAGGCATCTGTACGGGCGATAATCAGCATGTCGCCGTCGTCTCGCGCCTCGACGGCCACCTTGATCCGGGTAACCATTTCCTGTGCCGGAACAGAAACGGCGCGCCCTGCGTGGCCGCAAATCTTGGGGAAAGGTTGGTCCTCGATCTGGATCGCGGCGATGCCTGCGCGCTGATAGCTGCGCACTGCATGCGCTAGGTTGGCGATGCTGCCAAAACCGGTATCTGCATCAGCAATAAGCGGAACATTGCTGCGCTGCGCAAAGCTGCCAAAAATGCGCAGGAAGTCCGAGCATCCCGCAATCCCGACATCGGGTTCGCCCAGGGCAGATGCCGTTCCCCAATATCCGGAAGCATATAGCGCGCTGAACCCGGCTTGCTCTGCAATCAACAGGCTGACGTGATCGTAAATACCGGGCGCAACAATGATCTGATCTGATTGCAATTGGGCACGTAGCTGGGCCGCCCCGTTCATCAAACGATCCGTTGGATACTAAGAAGCGGCGACGCGCGGTGGGTTTTGAAAATCGGCTGCATCCTAACGGTTTTACCCGAGACCTACCGACAACGCCAAGCCCCCACCTGGGCTGTTCGCTGGCCGGATAATGACCGAGCCTACCGGTACGAGTTGATCAATAATACGGTAATGGGTTAAATAATGTAAAAATACGTTGGCATTTACCAGTCAGGAATCACGCCATGAATGAACCAGGCCCCAAAGTTGAAGTTCCTCAGACATTGGGCGAAGAAATCGGCGGCAGCGGGCGCGTCTATTTCGAAAACGTCGTAATCGACAATTTGCTCGACGCGTTGCTGGAGCTTTCCGCAGCCGTGTGGACACATCATGACCGGGTGCTGGTACTGGAAAAGGTGCTCGCCGCCAAAGGCATCGATGTGACCGGAGCAATTGAGGAACATTTGCCTGACGATACTGAATTGGCGGCCCGCGCAGAAGAACGTGACGCCTATGTGCAAAGCATTTTTGGGAGCTTCATTCGCCGCCCGACTGGCGACTTGCCCGGCCGACAAACTGACCAACAAGGAGACAATTGAGATGGAACGCGGACAAATCGGTATCCTGCCTCGGCCCACCAGTCTGGCAGATGAAAGCTATCTCGAATTTGTGACTACATTTCGCAAATTCGCCATTCAGCAGGGTTTTCCGACCGTCGCGATGAACGGCGAAGCTGCGCTTGAAAAGGCGTTGGAATCCGGTGAAGTGGCGCGCCCGGCTGAGGGCGGAGAAATTCCTTTGGGCGATATTCGCCGGGTCTTCTCCAAAATTCCATTCGTGCCCACTTGGCAGCGGTTTGTACGTTCACAACAGGAAATGATGTGGCGCCGGACGCGGGAAAGCTTCGTGAAGACGTCTGACCAGACCATGGCCGATATGGCTGCCGCAGAGGCGAGCCATCCCGAACGCATTCATGTTGATCCAGCCTTCGTGCCGCCGGAATATACGCGCTGCGAAATTCACTGTCAGCCGGGCGGCTACACTGATGATCCACTGGGCGGATTGGTGTTCCATTACGGCACCAAAATCTTCTATGAAGGCTTCAATGATCAGGACGAATTGCATGTCGAACTGGCGAAGAAAACCACGCTACCCGATGATGGCAAGGTAGAGCGCATCCTGGATGTCGGCTGCAGCATCGGACAAGCGACCACGGTGCTGAAAGATCTGCATCCGCAGGCCGAAGTGACCGGTCTTGACGTGGGCCTACCGATGATCCGTTATGCTCACATGCGCGCGGTCCAACGCGAGAAGGATGTGCATTTCAAGCAGGCGCTGGCAGAAGACACTGGTTTTGCGGACGGTCATTTCGATATGGTCCTGTCCTACATTCTGTTCCACGAAGTGCCGGTGAAGAAGATGAAGGAAATCATCGCCGAAATGTACCGTATTCTGCGGCCTGGCGGTAAATTCTCGATTTTCGAATTCCCCAATAATGACAAGGGGCAGGTTTCCGCATCGCATCGCTTCATGATCGATTACGATTCCAAGAATAATTGTGAGCCCTATTCGCCCGGCTTCGTGGCGAGCGATTTCAAGGGCATTCTGGAGACTGCGGGCTTTGTGGTCGAACCAGGTCCGGCGGTCAGTAATGACTTCCTGCAGTCGCTGGTGGCCACAAAGCCCGCCTGACTGCCCGCCTCATTGGCGAATTAGCCGAGCGGGACAGTCACCGGATCGTATTTGAAGATGCCAAGGGCGTCTTCATTGGCCGGCGGATTGTCCCGCAGCACATAAGGGTCCAGCACTTGTAAACGGTCGCCTCCGAGATTGGATTCTGCCTGCAGAAACGCAGCCCGCTTTACACGCGATTTCTCATAAAGCGCCAATGCGCGGTCCGGATCGGTTTCCGCCGCAAAACAGCGGCCAAGGACGATCCCGTCTTCGATCGCGCTCGATGCGCCCTGACCCATATAGGGCAGCATTGGATGGGCGGCATCGCCCAGCAGAGCGATTGATGCCTGTTTCCACTGATCCAGCGGGGTGCGTAAGAATAGCCCCCAGCGATATAGCTCGCCGTCCGGTATCGCTGCGATGACTTTTTCGACATAAGGCGTCCAACCGCTGAAGATCGTGGCCAGATCAGCCTTGTCAGCTTTGGCGCTCCAGCTTTCTTCAGCCCAATCATCGGACCGGGTCAGGGCGACCATATTGACCAGATCGGTGCCACGGACAGGGTAGGTTACCAAATTCTGGTCCGCGTCAATGTGGTTTATGTTGCTGCGCGCGACAGCTTCAGATCCAAGTCGTTCGGCAGGAATCAATGCGCGCCAGGCAACATGGCCGCTAAATACCGGGGCCGGTGTATCGAACAGGATGTCGCGCATCTTGGAGCGCAAACCGTCGGCACCGATCACGAAGTCAGCAGTTGTGCTTGTGCCGTCAGCAAATTCCAACTTCACTTGACCGCCGGTTTCTTCAGCGCCGACCAATTGTTTTGAAAAACGGCAGCCTTCGTTGCCGAACAATCGTTCCAATTCAGCGAGCAGATCAGCCCGGTGCATTTGATAATAGGCCGCGCCATAAGTGTCCCGGCAATTGCGCCGGTCGATGGCCATCAATTGGTCACCGTTTTGGCCGTGATACAGGAACTGATCGAGCGGTTCGTTGGCCTTGGCCGCCAGAAAATCGGTCATGCCAAGAGATTCCAGACCGCTGACGGCATTGGGGCTGAGCGAAATGCCTGCGCCAACTTCGCCGAACGCAGCTGTTCGTTCGTAAATCACCGGATCATGTCCAGCGCGGCGTAGCGCGATCCCAGCGACCAAACCGCCGATGCCTCCGCCAATGATTGCAATTCTGGTCATAGGCCGAGTGCTTCCGGATTAATGATCCCGTCAGGATCGAGGTGGGTCTTGATCGCCCGGAGAAATTCATTCGCGGCTGGAGCGCGATTGACTGTGTATGGATACAGCCGGCCGATTTGGAAATGCGTACCGCCATGCTGGTTGGCGAGGGCAACAAAAGCCTCGGTAAATTCCGTTACCAGCGCCCGCGCCGGAGCATTATCGGCATGCTTTGCCATCTTCCCATCAAGATAGTCCGGCGTCAGCCGCCGGTGGTATTCGGTCAGTTTGTCGGGCCAATAAAGTACTGGTTCATACAAGATTCCTACCCCGGCGATGCCTGCGAAGAATTCTGCGACTGTAACCCCGGCGGGTTCCATACGCGCGGCAAACTTCTGCTTTAAGGCCAGATATGCTTCGTGGAATTCACAGGCGGCGGAAGGCGGAAAAATGGCGTGGATCGGCAACATCCGTCTTCCGTCGGGATGTGTGACTGGCAGCACTGGAAATGGCATGGCGCGGATCGTCAACGGGACGGTGTTTACAATCTCCGTGCCCGACGTCGCTAAGTCGCGGATGGCGCCAATTCGGCTGGCCAATTCCTTCCGGTCGCGCCCTTCAACCACGAAATGCGTGGTATATTTTGCTCGGTCAATGAAGCGCCTACCGCCCATCGCAATCCGGCCCATCCTGCCCAGCGCAGCCACTGGATTGCCGGCTGCTTTGCCGACCACCCACATCGCCTTGGCATCTTTCAGCAGGTTTGGCTCGCCTGAATTTTGCCGTGCAACATCGCCGTCCATTGCGATGATCTCGCTGGCTAGACGGCGCTGGATCAATTCGCCAAACAGGCGCGCCATTGCGGGGAAATCATCATAGGCAAAGGACAGGCCGCTGACGTGCTTTGGCCGGGGTTCGATTTCTAGCGTCACCGCAGTCTTGATCCCGAGCGCGCCTGCATCATTGGCAAAAACACCGGTTAGATCCGGCCCGAAATTGCGGTTGTCGGGGCCGACATTTGTACTTCCATCCGATCCGGTATGCAGAATTTCCCCGGTGCCGGTAACGATCTCAAAGCTTTTGACCGCATTGGCCGACGCGCCGGTCGTGCCCGACCCGAAGGTAACCGTTCCCTGGCTCATCGATCCGCCAATGGTGGCGCTGATCCCGCTCATCGGCCCCCAGAACCGGGCGCGGCGGCCATGCACTGCCAGCGCTTCGTCTAGCTGTGCCCAAGTGCATCCGGCTTCAACTGTAACGTGCCCATCTTCCGGCGCGATCGAGCGGATGGCGCAAAGCCGGGAAAATTCCAACGCTATTGCCTTGTCGCAGGTCGGCTGAAATGCCTTCGTGTAAGACATGCCCCCGCCGCGCGCGAAGATCGCGACACCATGTTTACGGCATAATTTGACGATGGCGGACAATTGCTGCGTTGATGCCGGGCTAACCTCGGCCAGCGGCGCATGGCCCTCAAAAAACAGGTCTAGACTGGCAAAATTCAGCTGTGCAACGCCGGTCTCCAGCCCTCCCTCTCCGCAAACCGCCGCCAAATCGTCCAGAAAGGCCTGTGTGGCACTGTCATGCGATCGAATTTCTTGCACATCCATGCCACTCTATGTGGCCCAATTAACCGAGCGGCACAATCACGCGCACATGCCTTATCCGACTGCCGGTTAAAGCACTAAATTGCGGTGTGCCGTTCAAGGCTGCTATCCTAGAGCCAATCGATGACAGAACCAAAACCGAGCTCTATGCAAGATGATGCAGCACCGCCTGCTACTGGCCGCTTTGGGATCGGACCCTGGTTTTTGGTGTCGGTGCTTTCGATTGCCGGAATCGTCAGTTTTATCGACCGCCAGGTGATCAATTTGCTGGTTGATCCCATCAAGGCTGATCTGGGCCTAAGCGATTTACAAGTAAGTCTTTTGCAGGGTTTCGCCTTCGCGCTGCTGTATACGATCATGGCCATCCCCCTGGCATGGATGGCGGACCGTTATAACCGGAAATGGGTGATCCTTGGCGGAGTGATCTGCTGGTCGGCTGCGACATTTGGCAGCGGTATGGCAATGGGCTTTGCAGCCCTGTTCATGGCCCGCATGTTTATCGGTATCGGGGAGGCAACGCTGTCTCCCGCAGGAATGTCGATGCTGAGCGATTCCTTCACCAAGGAACGCCTGCCGACCGCGATCAGCATTTTTACCGGCACCGGATTTGTGGGGTCAGGCCTGGCTCTGCTTGTTGGCGGATATCTCTACGCGCAATTGGTATCGATGGGGCCGCAAACCATGTGGTTCGGCACTTTCCAGCCGTGGCAATTGACCTTTATGGCCGTGAGCATGCTGAGCGTGCCAGTGTTTCTATTACTGCTTTTGGTCCGCGAGCCGATCCGCAAGGATGGCAGCAAAGTTGTCGCAGCCGAGGATAACCCGCCGGTGCTGGAAATCTTCACTTTCCTGCGCGCCAATGTCAGGGTCTTGTTGCCGCTCATGTTTGGCTTTTCCTGCTTTGCGGCGGCCCAATTTGGGCTGGGTGCATGGGCGCCGAGCTATTTCATCCGGGTCCACGGTTGGACCCCGATGGACGTAGGCCAGCTGTTTGGGCCAGTGGTGATGCTGGGCGGATTGGGCGGTGTGGTTGGTGGCGGTGTTGTCGCACAGCTCCTGCTTGACCGAGGATTGCGGGATGCAACCTTGCTGGTGCCGATGGGCGCGGTGGTGATTGCGGCCCCTCTGGCGATTGCCTTCCCGTTGGTAAGCTCCCCGATGCTTGCGCTCGGCCTGCTGGCGTTAGTGATATTTTTCGGAACGGTGCCGTTTGGAGCAGGAGTCACGACTTTCCCCTTGATTACACCCAACCGGATGCGTGCCCAAGTGGTGGCTGTATATCTGCTGGTGGCCAATTTGGTTGGCTATTCTGCCGGGCCAATTCTGGTCGCTTATCTGACTGACGAAGTATTTGGCGATCCGCTCGCCATTGATCATTCGCTGGCGATTGCGCCGCCTGCCGCGATGATACTTGGCCTGGTGCTGGTTGCTCTGGCCAGAAAGCCCTTTTTGGCCAGAGCCGAAGAAACCTTTGAAGATGCCGGTGATCCAATCGGCGCAACTGAATCTATCCAATTGGAGCCAAAAAATGTCTAATGTGGCAATTTCCCCGGACGTGACGTCGTTCCTGAATGCCGAAAAGAAAGTGCTGATCGGCGGGGGATGGTTTGCCGCGTCTAGCGACACGATGATTGATGTCATTAATCCGGCCGATGGGCAGAAAATCACTGCAATTGGCGATAGCGGGGTGGAAGATGTCGACCGGGCAATCCGCGCCGCACGTACCGCATTCGAAGATGGGCCTTGGGCGACCATGAAGCCGGGGGAGCGTGCTCGCCTGATCAACCGGATCGCGGATGCAATGGAAGCCAAAGCGGAAGTCCTGGCGCAGCTGGAAACGCTCGATAACGGCAAACCGATTAATTATGCGCGCGGTGATGTGGCCGCATCAATCGGGGCGATGCGTTACTATGCAGGCTGGGCGGACAAAATCACCGGCAGCACGCATAACGTGAATATGATGGGCGATTTCCACACCTATACGGTGAAGGAACCGGTTGGCGTGGTAGCGTTGGTGGTGCCGTGGAATTACCCATTGGTGATGGCCGCGATGAAGCTGGGTCCGGCGCTCGCTGCAGGCTGTACTGCGGTGCTGAAACCAGCCGAGGATACATCGCTTACAGCGTTACTGTTGGGCCAGATCATGCTCGACGCAGGCCTGCCCGAGGGTGTTCTGAACATTCTCACCGGTTATGGCCATACGGTCGGAAGCGCGCTGATCAATCATCCGGGGATCGACAAGATTGCCTTCACGGGATCGACCGCTACGGGCAAGATTGTCGCTCATGCTGCCGCCGAAGGTTTAAAGAAAGTCAGCCTGGAATTGGGCGGGAAATCGCCCAATATCCTGATGCCCGATGCCAATTTGGCGGCGGCCATTCCCGCATCGGCAATGGGTATTTTCTACAATAGCGGGCAGACCTGCACCGCGCCTTCGCGCCTCTATGTTCATGCAGACATTGCCGAGGAAGTGATCGCCGGTATCGCCGAATTTGGCCGAGGACTGAAAATCGCGCCGGGTCTGGACGAAGAAAGCCAGCTCGGCCCGCTTGTATCGTCCAAGCAGTTCGAGCGTGTCAGTGCTTACATCGCTGCAGGCGAGAAAGAAGGAGCTGAAATCCGGTCCGGCGGGAAACAGCATGGCAATAGCGGATATTTCCTCGAACCGACGGTCATCGCAGATACCAACAATTCGATGAAAGTTGTAAAGGAAGAAATTTTCGGACCTGTGCTGGTGACCCAAACGTTCTCCACCGAGGAAGAAGTGCTGACCCTTGCTAACGACAGCGACTATGGTCTGGCGGGCTGTATCTGGACCGAGCAACTTAGCACTGCGCACCGAATGGCAGGCAAGATCAAGGCCGGGATCATCGGGATCAACACTCCGATGGGCGCTGATTGGGATGTACCGCTTGGCGGCTATAAGCAGTCGGGCATTGGGCGGGAGAATGGCCGTGATGGCCTGGAGCTGTACCTCCAGACCAAATCGGTGTTTGTCTCGCTATGAGCAAGCTGGAAGCTGAAATTCGCCGCGTTGATGTTGGTGATGCCGAAATCCATGTTGAGATTACCGGCAGCGGCCCAGACCTGTTCCTGATTGCGGGCCTAGGTGGGCGCGGGGTGTTTTGGAACAATCAGGTCGCCGATCTGGCGCAGCATTTTCGTGTTATCACCCACGACCACCGCGGCTGCGGGAACAGTTCGCCGGGCAAGGTAATTTACGGCGCGGGCCATATGGCGGAAGATGTCATATCACTGATGGACGCGATGGATATCGGCCAAGCCCATATGGTCGGCCATTCTACTGGCGGGGCGATTTGCCAGAATATCGCTCTCGACAATCCGGAGCGGGTCGGGCGGTTGGTGCTAAGCTGCAGCTGGGCCGGGCCGGATGCGTATTTTCTGCAATTGTTCAAGACCCGCAAGGAAATCCTGATCAATTGCGGCCCGCTCACCTATCTGACCGTAGGCACCTATCTGGCGATCCCGAGCAGCCATTTGCAGCCGAAAATGACCTCCGTGCGCGATTTCATGGAAGAGAAAATGGCTGCCTTTCCTGGGCTAGAGGTCGAATTGTCGCGGCTGGCGGCGGTTATGTCCCATGATTTGCGCAGCCGGGTGCACGGGATCAGCAGCCCCACTTTGTGCATCGGGGCAAAGGATGATCAACTGACTCCGCCGGGCTTTACCGAGGAGCTTCACCGGTTGATCAAGGGTTCTGAAATTCATCTGTTGGATCGCGGTGGACATTTTTGCCCAATGGCGTCGACGCAGGCGTATAATGCAAGAATTCTGGAGTTTCTAACCGCAGGAGAAGGCGCAGATGGCACATAATTCCGTAACGAAGCAAACCTCTGTCGTGGTCAAGCCAGGCGAAGGGCAGTCACTGTGGCAGCCGATGCCGTCGCGCGGCTATGTTGATATCAATCTCACACCTGCCAACATGCCCTATGATACGTTTTCCAGCGGCATTCAGGTGATGCCACCGGGCGGTGAAGTACGCGAGCACGGGCACAAACAGAATCACGAGCTGGTGTTTGTCTACGAAGGCACCGGCTATGTCGATATAGACGGAGAAGTGACCGATCTGGCACCCGGCGCGACGGTCTTGTTCGCGCGCAATTGCAATCACCTCATCGTCAATAACGGAGAAACCGACCTGAAGATGTTCTGGGTGTTCTTCCCGCCCGGGCTGGAGGATTGGTTCAACGCTATTGGCCGTCCGCGGACGCCGGGCGATCCGATGCCCGAACCCTTTGCCCGGCCAGATAATGTGCAGCATGTGATGGACCAAATGAAGTTCCTGCCGTCTCGGGCTTTAACAGACCAGAAGCCCGATTGATGCGAATTATTGCCAGGTCGGATGTTGAGCGGTTGCTGTCAGTAAAGGATTGCGTCGATGTAATGGCGCGGGCGATGGAGGCAACTTCACGCGGGAATGTAACCTTGCCAATCCGGCAATTCATGCCGGTGCCCGATGCGCCGGGTAAATTGGTGGTGATGCCCGGTACGCTGGGCGATCCGGCCTGTTTTGGCATCAAGTTGGTGTGCAAATATGACCGTCCGCATGGTGATCCGCTGGGCACGCATGTCGGCATGGTGATGCTGTTCGACAGCGCCAAGGGAATCCCGCTGGCGATGGTCGAAGGCTCTTCACTCACCGCCATCCGCACCTCTGCGGCAAGCGCATTGGCGACGCGGCATCTGGCGCGGGAAGATGCACGGCATTTGGCGATTTTGGGCAATGGCGAACAGGCCATGCGCCATGTCGCCGCGATGCTCGCGGTCCGGCCGGTAGAGACAATATCCGTGTGGGGCCGCGATGGAGCCCGTGCGCAGGCTTTCGCCGATGAAGTTTCCGCCAGCACGGGTCTTCCGGTGCAATGCCACGCCGAAGTTGGCGCGGCGGTGGCGGAGGCGGATATTATCTGCACGACCACCTCGGCCAAGACCCCGATTCTGTTCGGAGCCGACTTGCGGCCCGGACAACACATCAATCTGGTCGGTTCGGCCATCGCAGCCAGTGCCGAAGTGGATGATGCGGCGGTGGCAAAGTCGCGGTTCTACGTTGATTACAAGCCAGCAGCGATGGCGGCTGCAGGGGAGCTCTTGAACGCGATTGCGAGCGGCGCAGTTGTGGAAAATCATATCGTAGGAGAGATCGGCCAAGTGGTGATGGACAGCGTGCCAAGCCGCGAGAATTCCGAACAAATTACCATGTATAAGAGCCTTGGCGTGGCATCGCAGGATCTGGCGGCTGCCTGCGCGGTCTGGGCCATGGCGGAACAAGAAGGCTCAGGTCTTGAAGTGGACTTGATGGCATGATGAAATGGCCAAAACATGGACTTGGCGGAGCCTTTCTGGCCGCAGCGATCATGGTAACAGGCGGCTGCGCGACCGCCTCCGTTGATGACCGCGCCGCTGAGGAAGCGGTCTATATGAAACGCTATCAGGCGCAGGCAGAGGCCGCACAACAAGGCGGCGGATTGCCAGCCTATGATACGCTGGAGCCGGTAGCCGGGGCTGCTGAAATCGATCTGATCCCAACTGCCGCGTCGGATATATCAAACAGCGCAATGGCGACTGCGCGTACCTTTGCCGCAGACCGTAATACCTCTGCCTTTCTGGTTTGGCACAAGGGCGCTTTGGTGGAAGAAACCTATTTCGGGGAATATGATCGCAGCGCGCTGATCAATTCAAAATCGCTCGCCAAGCCGATCACGGCGATTGTAATTGGCCGGGCTATCGCAGAGGGGCACGTTCAGTCGCTGGATCAGCCAGTGGCGGATTTTATTACTGAATGGCAGAGTGATACGGGCAAATCGAAGATCCTGATCCGGCATTTGCTGGATATGCGTACGGGTTTGCTGGCTCAAGGTAATCCTACCGGGCCAGAAGATGTTCTGCAGCGCGCTTATCTCCACCCGCGCCATGACCAAGTGATCATTGACGAATATCCGCTGATCAACCCTCCCGGCACGCGCTATGAATATGCCAACGCCAACTCCGAATTGATCGCTCCGCTTATCGAACGAGCGACGGGCATGCGGTATGCCGATTATCTGACCAAGATGGTGCTGGAGCCGCTGGGCGCGGCAGGCGGGACAGTCTTCGTCAACCGTCCGGACGGCACTGCTCACTCCGGTTGTTGTATCCAATTGCCTGCGCAAACCTATTTGAAACTGGGTATATTGCTGCTGCAGGACGGGGTCTGGGATGGAACGCGTTTGCTGCCCGAAGGCTACGTAGCTGCGATGCGCACGCCGACGCGGGAAAACCCGCATGCAGGCCTCGGCGTTTGGATGGCAGAGCCCTATATTGAACGGCGAGGATCGCTCAATCCCGGCCTTGATATTGGCCGTACGCTGCACAGCGAACCTTACGCTGCGAGTGACCTGTTCCTATTCGACGGGAACAGCCATCAGGTCGTCTACATTGTGCCATCCAAGAATTTGGTGATCCTGCGGACTGGAAGTTACCCGCCCAAGGATCGCCCGTGGGACAATAGTGTGATTCCGAATTCAATTATCGGCGGCATTCAAGCCGAACGCGGAGATGCTCCGCCCATCGCCCACACCGGAGCAAAATAGCATGACCGCAGCCTCGACAACCGGTGCAGACGCCGCCGGGCCTGCTCCCACGGACAGATTGCCGACGTCGCTAAAGCTGGGATGGGCCAGCGGCGCGTTCGGTGCGGCGTTGTTGATGAACGGCATTTCCGGTCTGATCCTGCTGTTTACCGCCAGTATCCTACAAATTGATCCTTGGTTGGCAGGCTTGGTCATTTTCCTCGCAAAATTGCTCGATGTGTTCACCGATCCGTTGGTGGGCGTGTGGAGTGACCGGCTCAAATCGCCGCGTGGCCGCCGCCGGCCGTTTCTACTTTGGGGCGCGGTTTTGAGCGCAGCCAGCTTCGTACTGATTTTTACGACGCCGCAGTTTAGCAACCAGATATTCACGGCATTCTACATCTTCATGGTGCTGTGCCTGTATGCCGTCGCCTATACGCTGTTCAACATCCCCTACATGTCGATGCCCGCCGAAATGACCGACAATTATCACGAACGGTCTTCAATCCATGCCTACCGGATGGTGTTTATATCTCTGGGTGCATTGATTGCCTCGTCCGGGATCAAGGTCGTGCTTGAATTCCTCGGGAAAACCGAGGCTGAAAGCTATGCGGTGGTAGGCATGGTCTGTGGTGCGTTGATATTGATCAGCATGCTGACTGCCTATTTCACTACAGCCTCAGCACGTTTTACCGAAGGTGCAGCAGCGAGTACCAAAAGCAACACCGCTCAGGTCGTTCAAGAGTTTCAAGCCGTTCGCAGCAACCGCCACTTCCTACGGCTTATTGCCGTAAAATTCGCGCAGCTAATGGGCATGCAAACCAGCGGTGCAGCATTCGCCTATTTCTTCGTGCAGAGCATCGGACGTGATTTCAACGTGCTGGCGATGTTCGGCATCGCGGTAAGTATATCGACGATTTTCTTCGCTCCGGTGGTTGTCAGATTTTCCAAGAAAGTCGGAAAGAAGAACACTTACTACTGTGCGGGTGCGATCAATATCATCTATGCATTAAGTTGGTCATTTGCGGTTGAGGGAGAGCCAATTTGGTCGATCGTCTTGCGGGGCGTTGTCGTGGGTATCGCCTTTAGCGGCAACGTGGTTATGGCAATGTCGATGCTGACCGACATCATCAACGAGGATGCGAAACGCACCGGGGTCCGGCGCGAGGGCGCGTTTACGGCGCTGTACAGTTTTGTCGAGAAATTGACCGGCGCAATCGGTCCGCTGATTGTCGGTTTTTCCCTTTCAATCGCAGGGTTCAACAATAAGTTACCCTTCGATGTACCGCAGGGCGGAAATGTCGATATTGCGCTATTGCTTGCGGTATCGTGGCTGCCTACCTTTTTTGGTCTGATCGCCATATGGCTGCTCAGCGGGTACGATCTCACCGAAGCTGATATAAATGCCATTCCAGAAAAAAGTGCAGGAGCGTGACAATGATGAATTTGCAGGAGCCCAAATTGCGCCAGCGCGGCCGCGCTTCAGTTGATTTTCTGACTCAATTGGGGCTGGCGGCGCGGCCGATACGCAGGCAGGTTGACGCCGATCTGGAAGATGGCGGGATTGCTGCTGAAACTTTGCCTGCGGATCTGGATGAACGGGACGCTGCCGTGATGGACGTGCTGGCCGGGTCGGACGCCTATTCAGTCCAGAAACTGCTGGGTGACTGGCATGGCCGCCGCCACGGCGAAATCGCGATCGAGGCGTTCGAAGAGATCAAGCCGGAGCTTTCTCCAGCTATTAAAGCCGCCGAAAGCGGCCCTGCCAGTCTGACGCTCGATCCTGATATGGACGCGCCATCATATTGGGACGGTGTCCATTTCCACCGCACATCCGGCGGCTGGGAAGGGCATGAACACATGGGGTATGTCCACGGCGAAATCATTCATAAGAAGATGCTCGACCGCTTGTTTCCCGGCGGGATTTTTGCCCAACGCCGGGCAGTCGCCCAAATGGCGCCCAAGAATGCCTATGCGCGCATCCTCGACATGGGTTGTTCCAGTGGCCATTTCACAACCGCCCTGACGGAAATGTACCCTGACGCAAAGATCACTGGGGTCGATCTGTCTGCCCGAATGATCGAACATGCCTACCGGACCGCCAATGCTAATGGGTGGGATTGGGATTTGTACCAGCGACCCGCTGAAGCTACCGGTTTTGGTGACGCCAGCTTTGATCTGGTGACGTCCTACATCATGCTGCATGAAATGCCCGCAGATGCGATTATTGCATCGTTTGAGGAAGCGTTTCGGGTGCTGGTGCCTGGCGGTGATATGCTGATGTCCGACGTCAATCGCTTTGCCGAGATGGACCGGCTTACCGCTTGGCACGCCGATCGCGGCGCCCGTTTTGGCGGGGAGCCGCATTGGCGCGAATCTGCTAGTCTTGATCTGGCTGCGGTGGCCAGGAAAGCTGGCTTTGTTAACGTCACAACAAAGGGTCCATACCCTTACGTGGTCATGGGCAGTAAACCGGCATGAGCACCGTAGACAGCAACGATCCGACCAGTTTCAATTTCCCGCCAAGCGATGCGTTGAAGCCGGAAAAGATGGACGATATGGGCCGCGCCCTGATCAGTCTGACCCGCGAAATCTGTGTCCTGACTGACCGGCAAGCTGTGCTTGAAAAACTGCTTGAAGATGCCGGTCTTATTGGCGGCGACGCAATTGACAGCTTCCAACCCGGCGGTGAATTGCAGGCGAAGATTGATGCGCGGACCGATGCAATTGTGAAATCGGTTGTGAACGAATTGCTCGGTGGGTGATGCGGTCATGATGCAGCCTGTCACCCTTTGTGCGGGCGATAGCTATTCCACCGAAATACAATTGTTCTCGCCGCCCGCAGCCGGGAAATATCCCTTGCTGGCGTTTTCCACCGGGGCGTTTTCGCATCCCGATCGTTACCGGAAATTGCTCGTTCCGTTGGCGAAGGCTGGTTATGTCGTGGCCGCACCTGTGCATCAGGATTATGAAGGCAACACGTTCGAGCCTAAGCCGAGCCGTTCCGATGTATGGCAGACCCGAAATCTTGATATATTACGCTGCTTGCACGCAGGGGAACCGATTACGGCGGCTCTGGCGCGATGCGGCATTTCGCTCGGGCAATTCAAAGCCGGGGTGGTGGGCCACAGTTATGGCGGCCTGATTGCGCAATTGGCGTCGGGTGCGCGGGCCACTGAACCCGCTGGTGGTCAGCCGGACCGGCGCGTTTCGGGGCTTGGTGCAATGGTTGCCCTGTCACCGCCAGGCCCTATGCCGGGAAGTATCGACGCCGCGGGTTGGTCCAGCATTGAATTGCCCAGCTTCACCCAAACCGGGACCACCGATATTCTGCCTGGCTTTGTCGACGACTGGAAGTCCCACATGGCCGCTTACGAAGCGACGCCGCCGGGGAATAGAACCGTGTGGGTGGGTGAAGGGATCGACCATTATTTCAACGGAATTTACGGGCGAGAACGCGATTTTGATGTTCGTTCATCGAAGTTGTTTCAAGCTGCATTGGATTCTGTGATCGCATTTCTCGATCATTATCTGAAGGGTGCGGAATATCCGCCCATGACGCCGGAGTTGTCCGGTGCGACTTTAACCAGGGATGCGTCATGAGAATTCGTTTTGGTTCCGCCTCGCTTACAGTTGTTGCCCTCGGCCTCGCCAGTTGCGGCCAACCTGCGGCCCTTAACAGTCAGCCAGTGCCAACTAGTTCCGCGGCGCCGGTCAACACGCCGATTCCGGAACGTGACTTCGCAGCCTTTGCTGCAAAAATGCAGGGTGCGACGGTATTGGATGTCGACCGCTTTACACCGGTGACCACCATTGGTGAAAAATGCATAACCAAGCCACTTTTAGGGGCTAGCGCAACCCTCGCTCCGAAACTTGTCGCGGCGTTGGAAGCCGCAAAGGCCTATTCTCTGCAGCAGCAAGGCGTCAGTCTGCTGGTCATGAAAGACGGCGCGGTGCTGCATCGCAGTTTTGCTGAGGGTGTCGATGCGACCACCCCGACAGATAGCTATTCCATGCATAAGTCGGTGCTTGCATTGGTGATCGGGCTTGCGATTGACGACGGCATCATTGCCTCGCTCGATGATCCTGTCGGGGATTACCTAGCTGAATGGCAGGGCGATCCGCGCGGAGATATTACTCTTCGGCAGGTGCTCACCATGTCGACTGGCTTGCAGCTCGCTAAGCCGCCGGAAGGCGTTCCGGCGATGTTCAACCTGTCGTTTGCGAGTGACGCAAATAGTGTCGTGCTGGCTTCAACGCAGGGCGAAGCGCCCGGCAATGTTTTCGCTTATGGTAATCACAACAGCCAGGTCGCCGGTACCGTTCTGGAGCGAGCGTTAACGGCGGCCGGTAAAGGCACTTACGCTGAATATATCGAAAACAAATTGTGGTGCCCACTGGGCAACAACAAGGCCGATCTGTGGCTCGACCGCGAAGGCGGATCGCCGCATTATTATGCCGGGTTATTCACCCATATCGAGAACTGGGCGCGGGTAGGTGAAATGATCCGTAATGAAGGAATGGCAAATGGGAAACAGATTGTCCCAGCCGCATGGATCGCCGAAATGGGCAAACCATCAACCGCCAACCCGTCATACGGATTGCACGTCTGGCGCGGCTCGCCGTGGAATGCGCAGCGGGCCTACAGCGCCGCCAGCCCGATGAAAGTGATCCATAGCGAACCCTATCTGGCGGATGACGTGTTGTTCTTCGACGGGTTTGGTGGACAACGGGTTTACATCATCCCGTCAGCGGGCGTGACGATCGTGCGCACCGGAATCGTCAATTTTGCCTTTGACGATGCGAAGATTGTCAATCTGGTGCTGGCGGGTTTGAAGTAACGATCACTTCCTGAAGAAGAACGCCTTCTTGGCTTCTTCGCTGGGATTGCCGACCTTCAGGTCCTTGCCCATCAAGGCCATACCGCGCTGCACACCGGGGCGAGCTTCGACCGCTTCGATCCAGCGCGCGATGTTGGGGAAGTTCGCTAGATCGACCCCGTGGAGCGCCTGCTGCTTGATATGCATCCAGGGATAGGTTGCCATGTCCGCGATGCCATAAGTGTCGCCGGTAATGTATTCCTTTCTGGCCAACTCGCGGTCGACCAAACCGTACAGCCGCTGGACTTCGCCGGAATAGCGCTTGATCGCATAGGGCACCTGTTCGTCGGCATAGCCGCGGAAGTGGCCGCATTGACCGAACATCGGACCAATATTGGCGCATTGGAAGAACAGCCACTGGATCTCGAGCGATTGCTGCACCGGGTCTTCGGGCCAGAATTTCCCGGTTTTGCGCGCCAGATAAAGGAAGATCGCCCCCGATTCGAACACTGCGTGCTGCGTCCCGTCCGGTCCGTCATGATCGACAATAGCCGGAACACGGTTGTTCGGGCTGATCGCGACGAAGGCAGGATTATGCTGTTCACCGGTGAGAATATTGATCGATTTGACCTGATACTCCAGCCCAAATTCCTCCAGCGCGATGGAGATTTTGTGGCCGTTGGGCGTGGGCCAATAATAAAAATCGATCATGCGGTATGCTCCTGCTGCAGAGCCAGAACATCGCGGACCGCCTGCTGGCACCGCTCGGGACTCGTATCGCCGATGAAGTCCTGATTGAAATGCGATTGGACAGACGTCCGCTGGACCGCCTCGTCAAACCATGTCGACAAGGCAGGACGCCCATCGCGCCAATTGAAGTTGGGATGAATCGGGTCTTTCGCTTCATAAAATTCTGCGCGAAATCCAAGATAGCTGATCGCGTGGAGCAACGATGCATGGCCGACATCGAAATCGTCCCAGCCTGCCGCCTCTGCATTCATCTTGTCGAGCGCGCGGATGTATTTGGGCCATAGCCGTTCAAATACGGTCATGTTCCATTGTTCGGGCACTTGCCACTGTTCTGCGACCATCTGGACGGTGGTTTCGAAAATCGTGTCGCCCAGCGCCAGCCGGGTAATCGCATCCCACCGCTTTGGCCCCGGTGCAGGATACATCTTGCGCGCCTTGCTGGTGCTGTCGAAATATTCGCAAATTGCCTGGCTGCCGAAAATCACCTGTCCGGTATCAATTGCTAATATTGGCACTTTGCTGAGCGGGTTGATCGCCGACAAATCATAGGCATCGCCCTGATCTTCGCCGTCCAAATTCTTGAACGGAAAGGTCGGGATGCGGTCGATATCATCCCAGTGGCCGCATTCATGCGCGGTCACCAAAACTTTGTGAACGAATGTGTGAAACGGCGAGTAGAATAATTTCATGGCAGCCTATTCGTGATCTGATGTGAAGGACGACAAATACTCGGCGCCGCCGACCCGGTCTGGGGCGGAGCCTTTTGAGGCAACGATGGGCGCAGCCTTCATTCCAATGAAAGCCTCGTCGAGCGCTTTTCCGACTGCCGCAAATGCGGCTCCTGGGAATAGGGCCACACCATAGCCAATTTTCTGGACCTCGGCGGCGTCATTTACTTCATCGTCGGGGCGAAGGAGATTGTGGAGTAGCGGAACCTTGCTGCCCAATTCGGAAGCCAGACGTTCCATCTGAGCTCGGGTCTTGAGCGATTCCACGAATACCATGTCCGCCCCGGCCTCAGCATAAAGATGCGCTCGTTCTAAAGCTTGATCGAAGCTTTCGGTGCTCATCGCATCGCTGCGGGCGCTGATCATCGTGGCATCATTGCGGCGGCTGTCGAGCGCGGCCTTGATTTTCCCAACCATAACATCCGCCGCCACTAGCGGCCGTGAAAGCGGGGCGGAGGCTGGCTTAACCTCCTGCTGATCTTCGATCTGGATACCGGCAGCGCCAGCACGTTCCAGCAGCATCACCGAGCGCGCAACCAACATGGCATTACCGAAGCCCTGATCTGCATCGACAAACAAGGGGATATCCAGCCGCTCCGCAATACGGCCAACAATCTCCGTAGTCTCGGTGAGAGTCAGTAGCCCGATATCAGGACGCGCCAGATGCATCGCTGCCAGCGCCGAGCCGGAAACGAATACTGCCTGAAATCCGGCCTCCTGCGCGCGGAACGCGCTGAAGGCATCATAGACTCCAGGGGTTACTAGAATTTCTGGCGCCGCCACTAACGTCCGCAATTTTTCAGCGGTCTTCATCGTATCGGTCAATTTGCCTCCGGCCTCAATTAACGTGCCTCAATTGACCGGGGCCGTGTCAGTTCGAGACAAATCCCCAGCCTTTTCTTTTTTATCCAGTTTTTGGAATGTGTCATATTCATTGACCCCGCCCATTTCACGCTTGGGCCAGCGGGTGGCAAATCCGCGTGGGAATGTACTGTCATCATCAGCGCGGCCATCTTCAGACCACAGCAGCGGGAAATGGCTGCCTTCTGGCTTTTCGCCGTCGAGCATTTCATCGAAGCTGACGCCTGCCAGATTGACGCAATCAGGCCGCGGTGCCCAGCGGATATCATCACCAAACACCCGTTCAGAAATGGCTACGCGCCAATCATCGGTTGGGTTGCCGGCGGAATAATGCAGCACCCAAGGGTGCACGATCAGCATGTCGCCCGGGTCCATATCCCATGTCAGGAAGCGCAGGCCTTCTTCGCCGCGGCGCGGTTCGATTTGCGGATGGGGCACCCGGTCTTCGGGCTTGATCATCTTGCGGGCATTTGGTGAAAACAACCAATAAGGCACATCGTCGTGCTGCGTTCCGGCGAGCACTTCGAGGCAATTTTCTTTCACAATCGGGGTGAGCGGAATCCACAGCGAAGGCACCATTGTGCCGCTGACGGGCCAGCCCATGCGGTCGCAATGCCACAAGGTTGCGGCATCGGATTGCGGCGGTTTGGCGAAGAATTCGTCGAAGAAGAACCGAATTTCCTTCGACTGCATGACCTTGCCCGCAGCCTCTGCAATCGGCGATTCGAAGATGAAGCGGCGGTATTCCTCGATGGAGCGCGCCATATAACGGCCAGGAATTGTTGGCAGCAGCCCCACGTCCTTGTGATCGATAATAACCTCGCGGGCGATCGGCTCGAGCAGATTGATCCAATCAGGGTCCAGAACCTTACGCAGACAGACCACGCCATCGCGGGCGTAATCGTCGATGTCTTGTTGTGTAATGTCGCGCAAAGGGTGACGGTTCAGGCTCATCTTTCGGTCCTCAGTTTCTATCATGTGGCTGCACCATAACGCGAATCTGCGCGCTTCAACAAAACATCCCGCGCACTATCCGGGAGGTGAACAGTTCTGATCAACCTTTTTGGTTATCTGCTTTCACACTGCAGATAGGTGCCGCGAAACACGCAAGGAGCCATCTGGCTTGGTGTAGGGGCCAGTAGTTGCTCCAGCGTTGAAACAGGAGATCGCTCGATGCCGATAAAACCGCGCCCTGCGCCCGACGCACAGGGCTATCGCCGATTGTTTGGCGTGCTTGGTCCTTCGACCAACACCATCGTCCAACCTGATTTTGATTCGCTGAGAGTGCGCGGGGTGACCAACCATTACAGCCGCATCGTGGTAGAAGATGCGCAAGCAATTTCCGACGAAACTTTCATGGCGGGAACGCTGGAAATCTCCCGCAATACCATTGATGCGGTCCGCGGCGTGCTGACTTGTAATCCGGACTATCTGGTTATGGGGATGTCGGCGGTCACATTTTACGGCGGCGCTGAGGGTGCTACGAAATGGCGCGACAATATAGAGAGCGAGGCGGGGCTGAAATTGTGCACTGGCTCGCAATCCCTGATCGAGGCCTTCAATGCCTATGGCGGGATCAAGAAGATCGCTGTGATCTCACCCTATTACCCCTCCGCCAATGCGCAGGTCGCTCATTTCATGTCTGACCACGGCATTGATGTGGTGCGCGATGAATGCCTGCGGTGCCCCAGTTGGACATCGATTGCGCAGGTCTCGACCGACACATTGCGAGACGAGCTGAAGAAGCTCGACGGCGATGATATTGATGCGCTGGTTCAGGTCGGCACCAATCTGTCCATGACCCGGTTCGCGGCTGCTGCGGAGCTTTATCTGGGCAAGCCGGTGATCGCGATCAACACCGCAACCTATTGGAACGCTTTGCGCCAGAACGGTATCGCCGACCAGATCGATGGATTCGGCCGCTTGATGGCCGAATTCTAATCCGTTTCACTTTTTAGCTTACTAGATTTCGAGGAAGTAAACTGATGCTCGAATATGATTATGTGCCGCTGCCCAAACGCAATCCGATTCAATGGCCGGGGGGCAATGGTTTGGCGATCGTATTCACATTCAACCTCGAAACATGGGACCTGACTAAGGATACGGACGAGCCCTATTATGCCGGCGGCCCAGCGATCCTGCCCGATATTCTCCCCGGGAATGTACCCGATTTCCCCAATTTCAGTTGGCGTGAATATGGCCAGAGAGTGGGCATCTGGCGCCTGATCGACCTGTTTGATGAAATGGGCATCGCAGCCAGCTGCACCACCAATGCGGTAACTTTCGAACGCCGCAGCGCGATGACTGAGGCGGTGATGGAACGGGGCTGGGAATTACTTGCACACAATTACGAGCAGGGCGAATTGCTGACCAAATTCGCACATGACGAAGCGGCCGAACGCGATGTCATTCTCCGGTCGATTGAAATGTACGAAAAGCATGTCGGCAAGCGGCCTGTTGGCTGGCTATCGTCTTCGCTGCGCGGCACACTTAACACGCCGGGCATTCTGGCAGAGGAAGGTTTCAAATTTTACTGCGACATCATGAATGACGATCAGCCATTCATGATCCGGACACAAGGCGGACCCATTGTCGGATTGCCATATTCCAACGTGATCAACGATTTCACTATGCTGACCAGGCATACGCTAACGACCAGCCAGTACCGCGATCAGTTGATCGAGGAGTTCGATGCGCTCCATGCTGATGGCCAGAAGACTGCCCGGATCATGAATATTGGCCTGCACCCGCATGTGTCAGGCCGCGCCGGGCGCATCTCCGCACTGCGTCAGTTTATTGCACACGTTCAGTCGAAAGCCGGGGTGTGGTGGCCTCGGCGTGAAGAGATCGCGGATTGGTATGCCGAAAATCACGAAGCACACTTCCCCGGCCAGCTTGGTTGAGGTGATGGGTGTCGACGGGCCTGCCCACAGGGGCGGCGGCGGACGTTCGATAGGTTTGTCATAAAATTCAGAGTATTGGGGCTCGTCTTGCAACCGCTGGATGAGCCCTTTCTTGTTAAACTTTCGATCCGGTCACGGGTGATCGCACAACACCCATATAATTCTCCCGCCAGAAAATATTCGTCTGTCGGGCAATTTCTAAAAACAGGGTGCCAGCCGATTCTGGAACCGTCAAGTTGTCCAGACAATCTGAGGTGGGGTCATAATTATTGGCTTTGAATAATCTATCTCGGGACAAAGGTTCAGGAATCGGAGATTACAAAATGCAGCATCTTATGAATAGGGTGAGCGGGTTGGCAGTGGCAACCGCGGCCATGATCATTCTGCCTACCCAAGCAATCGCTCAGGAAGATACAGTCGCAGCAGCAGCGCCAAGCGCCAGCGGCAATATCATCGTGGTTACCGCTCGTGGCCGCGAAGAAAATCTCGATGATGTTCCGCTGGCGATTTCAGCCTTTGACGAAGAAGATATTGGCCGGCTTGGCCTGCAGGGTCTGGACGATGTGGCCCGCTTTACCCCGGGCTTCAGCTTCGAAAGTTTCTCTGGCGGCTTCGCGCTTCCCGTGATCCGCGGCCAAGCGCAATCGCGCGTTACCGCACTCGAAACCAACGTCTCCTCATTCTATGACGGCATCTATATCCCGCGCGCATGGGCGGTCGATGTTGGCACAGCTAATCTCGAACGGATCGAGATCGTGAAGGGACCGCAAAGCGCGCGCTATGGCCGCAATGCTTTTGCCGGCGCCATCAACTATATCCCCAAGAAGGCCGAAATCACCGGCGAAATCTCCGGCGAGATCGAAGGCACAGTCGGTTCCGATGACCGCTATGACATTGGCGCCTTTTTGAACTTCTCGGTCAATGAATGGTTCGCACTGGCCGGATCGTATAATTATTCATCATTCGACGGAAGCTGGGAAAATACCCATCCGTTCAATGACCTCAGCCTCGACAAAGGTACCAATGGCAATATCGGCGGATGGGAAAACAGGTCGCTGACCGTTTCGGCGATTGTGAAGCCGACGTCAGGGCTGACGATAGAGGCTTCCTACGCGAATTCGGACATCAGAAACGAAGCGCGCGCATCGCGCTATTTCAGTGACAATGGCGGCGGCGGTATTCTGGACCCGAATGACATCACTGCTACGGACAATGGACTGCGGACGATTACCAATTGCGGTGCGTTGCGCGGACCGGTCGGGGCGCAATTCTCCCCGCTGGTTTGCGGTGATTTTCCTGCACCGGCTGACACTGCACTGGTTGACCCACGGTCTTACGGAACCTTTTCGAATACCGGTATCTTTCGCTTCAGTGCAGCTTACGAAATTTCTGATGCGATTACGATTTCCTATCTGTTCGGCAACATCAATGGCGATGTAGATATCGGCACAAGCGGCGAGCCTGACCCGATTAATTGCGGAACGTTGGTAGCAGGGCGTTGTAACTTCCAGGTAACCCCGGTTGGCGACATCGATTACGATAGTCACGAAGTGCGTCTCACGTTCAAAGCCGGAGATAGCATTAGCGGCGCAATCGGTGGATTCTATTCCGAGGGCGTAGACAGAAACACGTTCACTAGCGTCAATCTCGCCCCAATTACCAGCGCGACAAATTTTATCTCTCTGTCGGAAAACAACACGGCGGCGCAATCTGACCCGGCCAACGGCATTCTGAATATCCTGCTTGCCAACGAACAGACCGAGACGGAAGTCAAAGCGCTGTTTGGCGAATTTCTGTGGACTTCGGGCGACGGAATGACCCGGATTGGGGCCGAAGGGCGCTATTCGGAGACCGAGATTACCGGAACGGACATTCGCCGCAGCATTACCTTGAGCGATACCTTCAAGGAATTCACTCCGCGTATCACCGTCGAGCGTGATCTCAATTCCGATGTGATGCTGTACGCCAGTGCGGCACGCGGTGCGAAGGCTGGCGGCTTCAACGCTACGGCGCGCAGTGTGGAAGATCAGACTTTCGATCCAGAGTTCAACTGGACATATGAAGTTGGCTTCAAGGGCGATCTTGCCAACGGCCGGGTGAATTTCAACATCGCAGCTTACTACACCGATTGGACCGATATTCAGATCAATTCCGCTGATTTCGACCCAGCCAATCCGACCAATGCCAACGTACCGTCGATTACCAAAAATCTTGGTAATGCAAAGATTTACGGCATTGAAATTGCCGCAAAGGCCTTCCTGACTGACGCCTTGTCAATCGACGCCACTTTCTCGCATACAGAAGGTGAATATGCCGACGGCACGTTCGATAGTCGCTTCAGCCGTGGTTCGGGTTCACCCTTCTTCGGGTTCCCGCGGCCTTGTGACGATGTAGTCTGCTCAGCTGATGGCGACATTTCGGGCAACAAGATCGAACGCACGACGCCGACTCAGGCATCTGGCGGCATCCAGTATGACAGCACAATTGGTGACAATGACTTCTTTGCCCGCGTCGATGGCAGCTGGCAGGCGTCCTTCTTCGGCGATGCGGCGAACCTCTCGGTTATCCCCGAGCGGTTCCTGATGAATGCTGCAGCAGGCATAACCTTCAATGACACGGTCAACGTCCGCATCTGGGCGCGCAACCTGCTCGACAAAAAGTACGTTTCGAACGCCTTCGCGGTGCTGCTGCCCTTCGGCAATACCTACGGCACCTTCTATGGAGAGCGCCGTACGATTGGCCTTACTGCAAATATCGACTTCTAATGCCTGGACGTCGTTAGAGGAAACTACAAAGCGGCGCTCCCCAATATGGGAAGCGCCGCTTCTTTTATGCCGGCTTTGTTCTTGTCCGAGCGATTACACGATAGCGCATACGGTTTTCAGCTCGAGGTAGTTTTCCAACGCTGCCTGTCCGCTGTCGCGGCCATAACCTGACTGTTTGATGCCGCCGATGGGCAGGGATGCGTCATACATTGCATGACTGTTGATCCACACCGTCCCGGCCTGCAGCCGCTCTGAAATACGGATGGCGTTGGACAGCCCTTCTGACCAGATGCCAGCGGCCAGACCGAACTTGCTATCATTGGCCGCATTGACCACTTCGTCCACATCGGAAAACGGCGTAACGACTAACACCGGGCCAAACACTTCTTCCTGTGCGATCCGCGCATCGGGTTTGGTATCGGCGACCACGGTTGGCACAATGAAGCTGTTATTCGGGCCGGCAGTTTCGCCGCCGCAAATGATGCTGGCGCCCGCTTTCTTAGCATCGGCCACAAATTCGGCGACCTTGGCCGCGTGCTTGGCGGAAATCAGTGGACCCATCTGGGTCGCAGGATTGAGGCCGTGGCCCATGCCGATGTTGCCAGCCGCCTCTGCGACACCTTCCACCACCCGGTCATAGACGGACTTGTGAGCATAGAGCCGCGATCCGGCGATGCAGACTTGGCCGCCATTGAAGAAAATCGCATTGGCCGCGCCGGGGATGGCGGCGGTCAGATCGGCATCGTCCATCACAATGACCGGCGATTTTCCGCCCAGTTCCAGTGTAATCCGCTTGAGATTACCCTTTGACGCATCTACAATCGCGCGGCCAGTCTGGGTGGAGCCAGTGAAGGCGATTTTGTTGACCCCGTGATGTGCCGCCAACGCCGCGCCCGCTTCATGGCCGAAACCGGTGATCAGATTGACCACGCCTGCGGGCAAGCCAGCTTCCTGCATCAATTGCAGCAGGCGTACAGCTGTCAGCGAAGTGTCCTCCGCCGGTTTAAGCACCATGGTGCAACCTGCAGCCAGCGCCGGGGCGATTTTCATGACGGTAAGCACCAGCGGCGAATTCCACGGCACGATCGCGCCAACGACGCCGACTGGCATCTTGCGGGTATAGGCGAATATTTGCTTGCCTTCGGGCTGGTAATTTATCGAGGTCGGGATAGTCGCCCCTTCGATCTTGGTCGCCATGCCGGAGAAATAGCGAAACTGTGCAATGGCACCGGGAATTTCCGCCCAGCGCCCGACGTACAGTGCCTTGCCCTGATCAAGCGTTTCCAGCTCTGCCAATTCGTCGATGTTGGCTTCCATCACATCGGCGATGCGCCACAGCAGCTGGCTGCGCTCCATCGGGGTCATCGCGGGCCATGCGCCATGTTCCAGCGCCTTGCGGGCGGCCGCAACGGCGGCGTCGACATCTTCGGCGGTGGCGCGCTGCAAATTGCCGATGACCTTACCGGTGGCAGGGTCAGTACTGGCGAAAGTGGCGCCGCCCTTGCTGGTCATCCATTCGCCACCGATCAGCATTTTTTGATCGCCAGCGGCCAGAAAAGACGCAGCGGCTTTGCCGGGTGGGGGTGCGGAAATGTCGATTTGGGTCATGGAGTCCTCACTTTCGATAAACTTAAACCAATAGGCGGCTTGCACCAATGCGTCTTGAAGGGATTGTCTGGGTAACCGGCAAGTGAAGAATTCCCCTGCTGATTAGGTAGCGGAAATGGCCGCCGCCTCGCTGCCAGCAATCCTGCCCAGGGTGGTCGCGGTGAGCAATCCATTGCCTGCCAGATAGCCGTCTGCGCCCGGTCCGGAGATACCCCGCGCCGCGCCGCCACCAGCGAACAGATTGGGAAATGGCCGGCGATCGCTGCGCAATACACGTGCAGTCTCATCCACTTCCAGCCCGCCTTGGGTGTGGAACAGAGCGCCGGTCACGCGCACGGCATAGAATGGCGCGGCCAGTTTGGCTTTACCCGCAAAGCTGCGACCGAAGCGGTCTTTTTCTGCACTGTCGACCAACCGATGGGTTTCCTGGACGGAAGCGATCAGGCCCGCAGCGTCTACGCCGGTTTTCTCTGCCAAATCTTCCAGCGTGTCAGCCTTGATCAGGCACCCGGCGGATTTTGCCTGCGAATAATCGTCGAACTGTTCCATGATCTTGTGGCGGGCCTCGTCATAGACGCTCCACGCGACATGGCCGTCCTGCGCCAATACTTCGACCGCTTGTTCGGAATATCCCGCTGCTTCATTGGCAAAGCGCTGTCCGGCGCGGTTCACCTGAATGCCGCCTTCGGCGATCAGCGGCCACAGGATCGGAATGCCGTAACCCGCCGCCAGACCAGCGTGGCCCTGATAGGAGCTGAGATCAGCGAGGGCCGCATCCAGTTGCTTGCCCCACGCGACCGCGTGCCCCTTGTTACCGGGATGACCGTGGAAGGTCGCGTGTTCCAGTTCCGGGATGAGGTCTGAAACCATGTCGGAATTACCGGCAAAACCGCAGCAGGCGAGGATCAATGCACCGCAGCCGATGATATCTTCACTGCCATCGGGCCGAAATGCGCCCACGGCCAATATCTTGTCGTTGTGATCGATATAGAGCCGGTCCACTGTCGCTTCAGTCAGGATGTCCACACCGGCGGTTTCGCATGCTGCGGTTAACGCGCCCATTAATTCATTGCCGGAACGGGTTGGCATTCCGTGCATCCGGCGTACGCTGTGGCCGGGGTAGGTGAAGCCATCGATCAAGCTCAGCCCGATCGCGTGCCGATCAACCAGCCAATCAATCGTGCGGGCAGATTCCTCTGCCAGATGCCGGACTACTCCGTGGTCGACCTGACTTTTGGTTTTGGCTTCGATATCGGCAGCGAACAATTCCGCACTATCCTCGATCCCGGCTTCGCGCTGGATCTTGCTTCCGCATGCGGGGATCAGACCGGTCGACATCGCGGTGGTGCCTAGCGTCTGGCGGTCCCGCTCAATGACCAGCACATCCACCCCGGCATCGCGCGCAGCCAAGGCCGCACACAGGCCGGTACCGCCGCCGCCGATTACAATTACCGGAATATCGGCAATCGTCTCGACATTGTCGGTGCGGATGATCTCGATCTGGCTCAAATGCAATTGTCCTAGCAGGGGTCAATTACCCCAATAGGCCTTGCTTGCATTATTCTCACGCGATTTTGGGACGTCCATCCGCTGGTCGGATAGTCTGCGTGATAGGTTTCAGCTGATGAAATCGTCCAGTCGCTCGATGATAATCGCCGGGGCCATTCCGCCTGCTGCACACATGGTGACGAGGCCATAACGCCCGCCAGTACGCTCCAGTTCGTCGAGCACAGTGCAGATCAGAATTGAGCCTGTTGCTCCGATTGGATGGCCCAGCGCGATTGCCCCGCCGTTCACATTCACCTTGTCCCAATCGAGGCCGAGCTCTGTCACGAAACGGTGTGCGACTACGGCAAATGCTTCATTGATTTCCCACAGATCGATATCGTCCTTGGTCAGTCCGGCCTTGGCCAGCACCTTCTGCGCAGCCGGGACCGGCGCATTCAACATCAAGGTTGGATCATCGCCCATATTGGCAGTCGCCACGATCCGTGCGCGGGGCTTGAGGCCGTGCTTCTTGGCATAATCTCCTGATGTGACCAGCACCGCCGCCGCGCCGTCAACCACGCCCGAGCTATTGCCTGCATGGTGGAAATTCTTGATCTCCAGATCGGGATATTTCTGGTTGATCAGTTTACGAAATGTCGTGCCATTCTGGTCGAGCGGCACATCTGCGATCTTACCGAAAGCAGGCTGCAATTCCGCCAACCCCTCGCGGGTGGTTTCCGGGCGGGGATATTCGTCGTGGTCCAGCATGACCGTGCCATCATCATTCATGACCGGGACCATGCTTTTTACGAATTTGCCGGCTTTGATTGCGGCGTCCGCGCGTTGCTGGCTGCGGTAGCCAACCTCGTCCAGCTCTTCGCGTGTATAACCTTCCATGCTGGCAATCGCATCGCCGCACATGCCCTGATGGGATTGCGGATGGACGGCCTGTAGCCGATCGTTTCCTGAGCCCATCATCGGGGGTGATTTACCTGCAGCCATGTCTTCCTGCGCCATCTGACTGGTCATGCTCATCATTTCGGTTCCGCCCGCGACGATGCAATCTTCCATACCGCTCATGACCTGCGCTGCGGCAAGATTGACCGTGGTAATGCCGCCTCCGCAGAACCGGTCCAGTGTCAGGCCGGAAGATGTAATGTCATAGCCGGCATCCAGTGCAGCCATCCGGCCCAGATCGCCGCCTTGCTTGCCGCGCTGGGTGGAGGTGGACCAGATCACATCATCGACCGTGGCGGTATCGAGCTTGTTGCGTTCCGCAATTGCTTTCATCACAGTCGCAGCCAGATGTTGCGGATGCGCGGCTGCCAGCGATCCCTTGCCCACTTTACCGATCCCGCGCGGAGTTCTGACAGCGTCGATGATATAGGCTTCTGCCATGAGTTCGGGTTCCTTTGACAATGGACAAGTTGTTTCACCTAGTTATATATGTCGCCCAATTGATTGCGGCAATAGCCTGCGGGATTTTCTACCTTGGAGAGTATGCACATGAGTGAAGAATTGCTGACGCAAGAGGAAGACGGCATCCTCATCATGACCATCAATCGGCCCGAAGCGAAAAACGCGATGACCAAGGCCGCGTCCGAGGCAATTGCGGTGGCGCTGGACCGGTTGGACGGGGAAGATCATTTGCGCGTTGGCATCCTGACCGGGGCAGGCGGCACGTTCTGTTCGGGGATGGATCTCAAGGGCTTCCTGCGCGGCGAAAGGCCGTCCGTTCCGGGGCGCGGTTTCGGCGGCTTGACCGAGCAGAAGCCAGCCAAGCCACTGATCGCAGCGGTCGAGGGTTACGCGCTGGCGGGAGGGCTGGAACTAATGATCGCCTGTGATCTGGTCGTCGCGAATTCAAGTGCCAAATTCGGCATTCCCGAGGCAAAGCGCGGCTTGGCGGCGGCGGCGGGAGGCCTGATGGTGCTCCCCGATCTGATCCCGCACAAGGTCGCGATGGAACTTGCGCTGACTGGGGAATTCATCACGGCGCAGCGGGCTTACGAATTGGGCATGATCAACCGCGTCACCGAAGGTTCGGCGCTGGACGGCGCGCTGGAACTTGCCCGCGCGATCAATGCCAATGGCCCGCTGGCGGTGCGTATTTCCAAGCAGATTATCGAAGAATCGCGCGGCTGGCCGCTGGATAAACGTTATGAGGAACAGGCCAAGCTGCTACCCAAAGTATTCATGTCCGCCGATGCACGCGAGGGGTCGATGGCTTTCGCTGAAAAGCGTGCGCCCAATTGGCAGGGCAAGTAAGGCGTCCCGGATATGACAGGTGCGTTGGCCGGATTGCGGATCGTGGAATTTGCCGGGATCGGGCCGGGCCCGTTTTGCGGGATGATGTTGGCTGATCACGGGGCTGAAGTGATCCGTATCGACCGGCCTGCCGGAAAGCGCGGCGGCGTCGGGATGATGGGCGGCAAGGATGTGTTGGCGCGGAGCCGCACATCCATCGCGCTCGACCTTAAATCACCCGAAGGCGTGGCCGTTGCGCGCAAATTATGCGCCAGTGCAGACGGCATCATCGAAGGATTTCGGCCCAGCGTGATGGAACGGCTGGGGCTGGGGCCGGAAGCGCTTCATGCCGACAATCCCAAACTGGTTTACGGCCGGATGACAGGTTGGGGCCAGGACGGCCCCTACGCCCAGGCAGCCGGGCATGACATCAATTACATCGCCCTTTCCGGCGCGCTTTTTCACTATGGCCGTGATGGCGAAAAACCGACCCCGCCAATCAATATGGTCGCCGATTTCGGCGGAGGCGGAATGTTGCTGGCGTTTGGCATGGTTAGCGCGTTGCTAAGCGTGGCAAGGGGCGGCGAGGGTCAGGTGGTTGACGCCGCGATGACCGATGGTTCGGCGCTGCTGATGAGCATGATCTGGGGTATGCGCAATGCCGGAAGATGGTCGGACAATCGCGGCACAAATTTACTCGATACCGGCGCGCATTTCTATGACACGTATGAATGCAGTGACGGCGAATTTATCTCCATCGGATCGATTGAACCGCAATTCTACGCTGAATTGCGGCGGATTGCCGGATTGGCCGAAGATCGCGATTTCGATGCGCAGATGAACCCCGCGGCATGGCCTGCGCTGAAGGGGCGGCTGACCGATTTGTTCAAATCGAAAACCCGCAGCGAATGGTGCGCCTTGATGGAACATACAGATGTATGTTTCGCGCCGGTCCTGTCGATGGCTGAGGCTCCGGACCATCCGCACAACCTTGCGCGCGGCACATTTGTGGAAGTTGGCGGTGATTTCCAGCCCGCTCCTGCACCGCGTATGAGCGGTACGCCGTCCGCCGTTCCATCTCCGGAAAAACTGGCGGGAACCGATAGCGATGCAGTGCTTGCATCCATTGGTTTCGGCCCAGACGATATCACTCGATTGCGCGATAGCGGCGCGGTCGGTTAACCAGATACTCAACAGGATTTCCCCATGCTCGATATGTCCACCCGATTTGCGTATAATGAAGATCACGACATGTTCCGTGATACCGTCCGCAAGGTTTTTGCCGAACATATGACGCCTTTCCTCGAGAAGCATGAGGAAGAAGGAATTGTCGGGCGCGAAGCATGGAAAGCGCTGGGCGAAGCGGGAATGTTGTGCCCTACCGTCAGCGAAGAGAACGGCGGCCTCGGCCTCGATTTCGGCTATAATGCAGTGATTGCGGAAGAGCTTGGCTACATCGGGTCTTCCGCTGGTTTCACCCTGCAGAATGACATCACAGTCAATTATTTCGAGCGGTTGGGGACTGAGGAACAGCGCCAGAAATATCTCCCGGGCATGATCACAGGCGATGTGATCACCGCTATTGCGATGACTGAACCGGGTGCGGGTTCTGACCTTCAGGGCGTGCGGACCACTGCTAAGCGGGACGGTGATGATTACATCATCAACGGTTCCAAAACCTACATCACCAATGGCCAGAATTGTGACGTTGTGATCGTGGTGGCCAAGACTGATCCAAGTCAGGGCGCGAAGGGAACATCGCTGTTGCTGGTCGACGCCGGAACACCTGGATTTGAGCGCGGACGTAACCTGGACAAGATCGGCCAGCATTCCGCCGATACGTCTGAATTATTCTTCAGCGATGTGCGGGTGCCGAAGGAAAATCTGCTCGGCGGGGAAGGCCGCGGGTTCGTGCATCTGATGGAAGAATTGCCGCAGGAACGCCTGTCGATCGCAGTCAGTTGTCAGGCCGGAGCCCAGCGCGCATTTGACGAAGCGGTCAGCTTCACCAAGGACCGTAATACCAGAAGTTGGAGATACTGACTCATGTAGGGTTGCCAAGACTGACTGATGCTGATTCAAGGTGGCAAACGACAGGAGTTTGCCATGGCTATTCCCATTCGGATGGATTTTGACGCGTCGCAGTTGCGGTTGGCAGCATGTAAATCGAAAGATGG
>Ga0209702_10001711_pt1 | contig 40691 bp, 29 predicted proteins | sample FRY01_FD_187210 | JGI IMG/M metagenome (GOLD analysis project Ga0209702, IMG submission 187210) | Freshwater microbial communities from Lake Fryxell liftoff mats and glacier meltwater in Antarctica - FRY-01 (SPAdes) (version 2) | ecosystem: Environmental > Aquatic > Freshwater > Ice > Glacier...
GAATGAGTCCGTTGGTTAAATTGAGATTTGAAATCGAGAAAAACACAAAGCTCGACAAGGGTTTGTTGTGACGTTGTCATGGTTGTAGTCACAGCTGCATTCGAACTTTGTGGTTTCTTCAGAGGCTTTCGGCGTTCAGGGTTTGAGATTTCAAATTTGAAATTTGAAATCGACAATGAAGACATGCCACGACAAGGGATTTGTGAGACATCGTTTGCTCTACCGGACTGAGCTACGGAATGCTTTCGCACTCCGGCGGGATTTGAACCCGCGACACAACGGTTAAATGTAGTCCCACTGGCATTCGTGGATTGTTGGAAGAGTTTTCAGTTTTCAGTTTTCAGCAAAATCGAAAGTACGCACAACTGCGACTACTGAACACTGAAAACTGAACACCGAAAACCTTGTCCCCTCAGATTCGCATCTGCTGGATTTCATTCACCCAATGGTTCTGGCTGAAGCGTCCGCCTGCGACGTCTGCAATCAACTGGAACACATGGTCACTGAAGCCTCCGACGTTGATGATGTCTGCCGACTCCGTCGCCTGGGTCGTCCCATTCGGCTGGATATCGATGCAGATCATCTTCGCCTGTGGATTTCGCTGCTTAAACGCCATCCACTGCTTCATCGTTTCAGTTGCCTGACCGGCGTAGTACGTTTGGCGAGTTGAATCGATCCACGATTCGTTGTCCGAAACGTAGATGATCAAATCACCCTTCGCCTTCGTGTCGTTCAAATGCTTGAGCGGCAGGCTGCAGTTGGTTCCTCCAGATGGCAACTTCATCAGCTTTTCAGCATTTGTCATGACCGAATCACGAGGATTCAACTTGCACGGTGTCACTCGATCGCTGAACGGCACAACCTCCGTATCAGGATTGCTTCGCATCACCGCTGCTGCTACCAGAGCCGCCACGTCGATGCACTTCGCTGCCGAAGTCGCACCCACTCGGTGACCAGTTACAGGTGACTGCATTGACCCGGAAATATCCGGGAACACATACACCTGCCCGCTGATCTGAGGCACGTTGCGAGTTGCGATTTCCATCGCATCCTGCAACGCGTCCTTGATTGGTCGAGGCACTTCGTCAGAAATACTCACCCAAGCCGTCAGCAACTGATACGGGAAGACCTTCGCCTTCTCAATCAGGTTCACATCCCGCAGCCGATTCGCAACAACTCCGATCAAATCCTTGTTCTCGAACACACCCTGACGCACAAACGTGTTGAGGTTCATTCGAGTCATCGTCCATGACGCGTTGCGAGCGATCTGCTGCCAGTCCTTCTTTGTCAGCGGCAATGCCGTCAACATCTGGAACGGAACGTCTGGTGTTGCAACCTTGCCTGGGTTCGTGTTTCGCTTGAAGGCTTCGTATTGCTTCACTATCTCCGGCAACGCATCTTCATTGAAGGCGCGACCGATCAGGTAAGCGTACAAGGCTTCTCGCGAAGTGGACTTTGGCTTTGGGTGAACCATCTTGATCACATCCGCCAGAGATGGATCGTTTCCGACTGACCCTGAAAACAACTGCTCGTCGGTCCGATTTTCCAGCCACTGCAGGATCAATCGCTTTGGCAGAGTTCCCAGGCTCTTTCGCCCTACAACCCCTGATCGCATGATCTGCACGAAGTTCCGCAGCATCTTTGGTGAATCGATCACTCGATCAAAGATCTCCGCCAGCAAACCGGGAGACCGGACTGACAGAACAGCACACAGCAACGCGGGCATGTCCTTCATGTATCCCTTTGATCGTGCGAACAATGCAACCCGAGCGATGAACTCAGGTTCGTTTGCTGCACACAATTCAAGGACCGTGGCCAGTTGCTGATCAGCGGAGACGTAGAGCGTGTTGTTCAGGCATCCCGTTGCGGCATACTGAGCAAGCTTGTGTTGGTCGCTGAAGTTGTAAGCGGTTCCACCAGCCTCATTGACGGCGTCCGTTTTCGGAGCCAGCATTCCAACCAGTGATTTGAAGAGTGACTTGCTTGCCATGATGACATTTTCCTTTTTCTAAGCCATGTTGTGTTTGATAGCTTAGTGACAAAGCAGACGGCGTGCCGGTTCGACATGTTTCTTCATGGAATTGCAAAACGCATTGGAATTTACCAAGTTTTAGTCAATTCAGTCGCCTGAAGATGTTTTCACAGAATCCACAAACACGCTCTTTATAGCTAGTGAAGTATCTTTTAAGATAGCACTGACTGAAGCTTGCAGGTTGTCGATTTGGTGCCTTTCGACTAACCCGAAGCGTCAGCGAGGGATTTGTTGGCTCATCGCCGAAACGCCACAAGTCAATCCCTCACTGACGTTTCGGGTTGTGATGGTGGGAAACGCGAAAGTTCAAATCTAGCGCTTCTGGTTGGTATGAAATCGATTGCCTGCTTGTCTGAATAGACTGCCATGGCCGCCCTGCATTCAACTGAAACCTGACGACAAAATCCTATGCCCAAACGCAACCACGTCATTGGACTCCTTGGCAGCAATCTCGACGCCGGACGTGCGGAAGACCGCTGGTCGAAGTGGCGGCCGACGGTCGCGGCCTGCCAGCACGAAGACCTGCTGATTGAACGTTTCGAACTGCTGCATGAATCGCGGCACCGCGCGCTTGCGGAATTGGTCGCGACAGATATTACCAGCGTCAGCCCAGAGACATCCGTCATCCTGCATGAACTGGATTTCCAAGATCCATGGGACTTTGAAGAAGTCTTCGCCGCATTGCATGCCTTCGCTCGCGCGTATCCGTTTGATACCGACAAGTTTGATTATCTGGTCCACATTACCACTGGTTCACACGTGCAGCAGATTTGCGGGTTTTTGCTGTCGGAGTCGCGTCACTTCCCCGCGCGGCTGTTGCAAACATCCCCGCCGCCTCGTACGTCAACTGATCCTGGTTCGTTCCGCATTATCGATCTGGATCTTTCACGCTACGACGCATTGGCAACGAGATTTGCAGAAGAGCAGCAGGAAGGTTTGACGTTTCTGAAGTCCGGCATTGAAACTCGCAACCCAACTTTCAATCGCCTCATCGAACAAATTGAACGTGTCGCCATCGCCAGCAAATCACCGATGCTGATCACTGGTCCCACAGGTGCCGGGAAGACGCGCCTTGCCAGACGAATCTATGAACTCAAGCGCCGCCGCGAACAAATTACCGCCGACTTCGTCGAAGTCAACTGCGCGACACTGCGAGGCGACCATGCAATGTCAACACTGTTCGGCCACATCAAAGGTGCGTTTACGGGAGCGACCAATAACCGACCGGGACTATTGATGTCGGCTCACAACGGTCTTTTGTTCCTGGACGAAATTGGCGAACTGGGTCTCGACGAACAAGCCATGCTTTTGCGAGCAATCGAAGAGCGACGTTTTCTGCCCGTCGGTGCTGATCGAGAATCAGAGAGTAACTTCCAGTTGCTCGCAGGCACCAATCGAGATCTGCAAAAGGCTGTTGCGGAGGGGACATTTCGCGAAGACCTGCTGGCACGTATCAATCTGTGGACGTTTCGACTTCCAGGTCTGGCCGAACGGCGGGAAGATATCGAACCGAATCTTGACTACGAACTGCAACGAATCAGCGACGCGACGGGACATCGCGTGAGCATGAGCAAAGAAGCTCGCACTGCCTTTCTGAAATGGGCAATGTCCGCCGACGCCCGCTGGGCAGGAAATTTTCGTGATCTGAATGCCGCAGTGATTCGCATGACGACGCTGGCTCAATCCGGGCGCATCAGTGTGGCGGACGTTGAAGACGAGCGGCAGCGGCTGGAATCAAAATCTCGCACGCAGAATGAATCGGACTTTAACCTTGGAGCGATCCTGACGTCCGAAACAATTGCATCAATGGATCTTTTTGATCAGATGCAACTGAGTGCCGTCATCCAGATCTGCCGTGAAAGTCGCACACTCTCCGACGCTGGCCGCCGACTGTTTTCTGTCTCTCGCCTTTCCAGAAACACCAGCAACGACGCCGATCGATTGCGTAAGTTTTTGGCAAGATTCAGCCTGACATGGAAAGATATTGGTGCTGACTAGCCCGTTGCAATCAGAGCCTTGCCGCTATGCAACGAGATCTGATTTAAGATCGTCAGGATGCATCGTTGTGAGAATTTCATGCGTCAAAGGTACGATGTTTACGATGCGATTTGCTAACCGTCGAATCGCAGCTTCAAATAGATTGCGAACAAGGCGCGAGTTCCCAAAATGCTCATCACGACTATCGACGGCTTCCACAAGTATGTGCTTCAGCTTGTTCCTGACATCGTCACTCACCGTGTAATGATTTTTGCGACACATCCCCTCGAAAACCAAAACAAGTTCATCGGCCGAGTAGTCCGAAAGGCCAGCATTCGCTGAAAACGCGATGACAGACCGGGATTGGATCGAAGTATTTTTGACATCGGCTCCGGATATCCGGCGATAATCACCACTACTCTTCCAGCACCATGATTTCAACTTTGCGGAAGTCGATCGGGTGACTCTCGGACTGCAGCGAAATCGAGCCGTCAGTCAGCATCAGGTTGCCGTCTTTGATCAGTTTCTTCGCGTAGCTATCGCGTTCGTCCAGTTGTGGCTTGTTGTATTCCAGCACTACTTCACCGTCGAGAAGATGACGGATCACTTCATTGTTGTGAACTTCAATCTCGGCAGTCACCCAATCTTCGCCGTGGTACGTTTTTGATGTCGAATTGATGCAGTGTTGAAGCTGGAGCTTACCCTTCATTTCGACATTCGTGCTGGGTGTGCAGAGATTCGATGTTGTCCGTTTTTCTTTTCCGTTGCCGCCCAGAAGCTGAACTTCGATGGATGCAGGAAAATCCTGATCCTTCTCTATCGACTTCGGGTCCTGACCGTGAATCATCACGCCGCTGTTGCGAGTGGCCCAGCCTGGACCCTCAGCACACTGTTCGCCAACAAATCGATACTCAACGCGAAATCGGTAATTCGAAAAGCTGTCCTTATGGAACAGATGTCCGAATTGTTCGCCGAATTTCTCGTACTTGCCGCCATCGTATCGAACTTGCAGCAATCCATCGCGAACGCGAAACGTATCGCCGTTGTTGTCGCCCAGTTCGTGGTAACGAATCTTAGGAGTCCAGCCGGTGAGGTCCTTGCCGTTGAACAACTGCACCCATTCGCCTTTGGGATAGTCGCCTTCTGCAGCAATCGCGTGGTTCAATCCATACACGCTGAGTACAGCAGACGCCAAAAGACAGATCAAACGCTTCATTGGAAACCTCATTGCCCTATGGAATAAAGACGAGTAAATGTTCGCAGGAACAGGTGGCCATCTGCGGCTGCTGGAGACGCTCGCATCCCTTCGGCCAGATGATTATGAGCTACCAGTTCATAAGAATCAGCAGCTTTCACAACGTAACAGTCGCCGCCTTCGGTACAACAATAGATCAGGCCATTTGCGGTGATCGGTGAAGCGGTAAACACACCCTCTACGCGATCCTTCCAGATTTCTTCGCCGGTCTTTGCATCAACGCAGTTGATCACTCCGTTGCCCAAAACGCTGAAAATTCGATCACCGATCAGCAGTGGAGCGCAGAGATCAGCGTTGCCCTTGTCGCGATTCCAGACAACGTGAGATGTGGATACGTCGCCGCGAGTTGTATCGTCAAGTTTTACGCTGAGTAGATTCGATCCCTTCGAACCCGTATTGATGATCGCATGATTTTCGAGGAACATCGGAGGTGATGATGCGTTGAAGTCGTCGTGCCGAATTGTCCACAATTCTTTTCCGGTTTCAGCATCGTACCCGAACGCAGCTCGCGACCCAATGGAAACGATCAGTCCACGACCATTGACTTCAGTGACGTTTGGAGTGCCATAAGCTTTTCGCAGGTCACCCTCGAGTTTTGGCTTTCCCTCTGCATCAAGGTCGCCATAATCGGTCGTGCGGTCAGTCCGCCAAACAGTTTCTCCAGTATGCTTGTTGAGAGCCGTCACGAACTGGGCGTTGATGCCATCGAACGTCAGAATCAACAAGTCCTTCCAGATGATCGGCGATGAACCTGGACCGCGAAAATGCAGGCAGTTGATATCGCGCCGCTGCCAGACGACTTCCAGGGTTTTCGGATTCAGCTTTGCGGTGCCGTAGGTTCCAAAGTGAACATACACAGCGTCGTCTTCCAGAGCACACGTTGGCGATGCGTACGTATTGACGCCATTTCCAAGCGGTTCGGGATCTGGATTCTCAAACAGCAACTTGTGATGCAGAACCTTGCCCGTCTTCTGTTCGATACAATAGACAAACTGTTGCTTGCCGTCCGCAGTGGCAGCGTTCAGCCAGATTCGATCATGCCCAATGACCGGCGCGGAATGTCCAAAGCCTTCGAGTTCCAGCGTCCATGCGATATTTTTTTGGGGCTCTTCGGACCATTCTGTCGGCAATCCTGCAGCATCCGCCTCAAGGACCTGGCTGTTGAGAGTTGCTCCCATGCGAGTCGGCCAGTTGAGTCGATCGGATGCGTTTGCTGTTCCGGAGTCAACCGAATTTTTTGTCAGGATCAATATCCAGAGTAACCACGTTAAGGTCTGGCATCTGGAAGATGCTTTCACAAATAACGCGGGGGAGGTTCGCACTGCGACTGTTGAGAGCTGTGGGCGGGAACGCGTGTCGTTTGGCTTCATGGAGAATTGCTCAGGAGTGCAGAAGTAGTGCCGGAGGTGCGTTGAAAGCGGATCGTTAGTCTAGCGACGATCCAGGCACCTGTCTTCCAATTCGAACTATTTCACCTCGAAAGGTAACAGTCAACGAATTCAGTGGCTGCCGCCGATTGGCACTTACTTTTCATAGTAGACCTCACAATCTGAGTGAGTCAGGCCGCAAAACGTGGCCCTTAGAACCTGTCCAAAATCAACTTCTCGATCCCGAATGCCAGCGACTACAACTTCTCCATGAACAAACCGTCCTAAAAACAAGGAGTGGAAGTCAAGGGTGCTCAAAAGGAAAATGGATGTGGCTTTGTCTATGCCAGCCAACAGGGATGCCAAGAGATTGAATTGAATTCGAGATTTGATCCCTGATTCAGTCGTTCCCAGCACCAGACTCGTTGCGGAGCGTCACTGGCCTGGCAGATTAAACCCGGGAATTCCGCCACCTGGCAGATCAAACTGAGGAGGGTTCTGTTCGTCGCCTGGCTTCGCAGCAACTTTTGGTCCGACAACATCCGTTCGGGACGGCCGAAGCTTTTCGAAGCTGTCGGCAGAAATCACATAGTACCATGCTCCAAATCGCGTGGAGAGTTCTTTGGCGGCTTTCTGACCTTCTTTACTTCGATCTTCCCATGACTTGACGGATTCGGCAAATCCCAGCTTATCGGTCTCGTACTTTCCAAGTTCCTTCTGATACTGCTTCTTCGCTTCTGCAACCGGGTCAACTGGTGGAGCAGCGGCCACCGGAGCGGCGTCTGAATTTACTGGTTTTTCGTCACCCGCCGCCGCTGGATTCTTTTCGCCATCGGCAGCAGGCGCGACCTTTGCGGGAATGACTTCAGGCACCTCATCGCCAGCGGTCGGCGCTGACTTTGTTTCTTCAGGTTTCGGCGCGTCTGCCTTGGGCTCAACAGAAAGTGTTTCGTCAGTTTTTGGTGCCGCTTCGTCAGATTTCAGCGCGGCTTCGTCTGAGGCTGCTGGTTCCTCTGACTTCTGCTCATCGCATCCGGATTCGTCCTTCTTGTCGGGAGTTGTTTCTTCCGGCGGAGCAGCATCTTCCTTTGGTGCATCTTCCTTTGGTGCGGCATCTTCAGCCGGAGCTTCTTCTTTCGCTTCGGTAGTTTTTTCAGATGTGTCGTCAGGTGGTGCTTGTTCGTTCAGAATCGCTGGTTTTTCGGGAGCGACTGGTTCCGTTGGCTTGGTTCCCATGAGAGTTTCATCGAATTCCACTTTGACCAACAGATATCGTCGCGGGCCGGATGCTTCGCCCGGCGGCTTAGGCGGATTGTCGCCGCTGGCTTCGTCGTCTGCCTTCTTCGGTTCATCGGAGTCAGCCTTAGCCGCGTCGCCCTCTGTTGGAGTGGTTTCATTCAAGCCTGTTTCGATGTCTTTCGCAGAACCTCGAGCGACTTCGCCGAAATACAGCGTATACCGCACGCCGTTTTTTGTGCCGGCAACAAGTTCGCCTTCGTTCGAGACAAGTTTCTTCTTGCCGTTTTCTCCGCGAGCGATAAAGAAGCCCTGACGCTGCATGTCCGCCTGCAGAATCTGCATAATGACAGGATTGTTGACGACATCGGTATTCACAGTCAAATCGGCGTTGAGTCCTTCTGGTTTCGGTCGAACGCCCACAATTTTCAACTGATCAAGATTCTTCGTCAAATCATTGATTGGAGCCTCAATTGCGGATTCATTTTCAGGATCAATTCCTGCAACCGTCCACTTGTTGGCCGTTGCGTCCTTGTCAAATTCCAGAGTTTCGTCCTTCAAAATTGAGCCCTGTTCTTCGTCAATCGAATACTTATCGACGATCACCTGGGTGATGTCATTCTGGCTGAGCTTCAATAGATCCGGTTCAATCCAGTCACTGAACTTCGCAGACAGGTCTGCGTTGACTTCTGCGATATAAATGTTGTTCTTTTCCGACTGTCGCACATAGTAGTTCTGACTGCGGCCTTCGACAGACTTGCCAATGATCAGATCGACCAGCGGATTCCCGCCAGCGTCACGCAGTGTGACGTGAGTTCCACGCGACTCATCTTTGTCGCCTTCTTTCGCGTCAGAATCGACGGCGACATCGTCTTCTGGATTTGCAACACCGTAACGTCCCCAGTCGTCTTTGCTGCGACTCTGCAAGGCCATCTTTTTCGCGCCAATGAACGATGCTGCTGTACGAGCCAGTCGTTCTGCTGCTTCTGCGGGATAGTCGTGATGAGAAGGAATGACCCACAGGCCCTGATCATTCTGTCGAACCGAAAACGTTAAAGCTTCTTTCGCATCCGGATCATACTTTGCCACACTCAGCGAAGTTGCTTTCAACGGATCAGTAAAGTCCGGAAAGAATTCCTGGCCAACGTCCGCAAAATCAGCATTTGCAATCGGCCGATTGATGTACTTCACACCAAACGCAGACAGAAACGCAAACGCCGCAACGGCAACAAAGATGAACGTACGATTCGTTGTATTCATAGCAATAACCTGACTCAACAGGATGTCAACACATTTGAAATTGAATAGATCGCGAAGAGACTAGCTTTTCCTTCGATTTGGATTGATCGACTGCTGCTCGGCGAGGTTTCTTAGCCCCAGAAATAACATTCCAAAACAGATCGGCAGTATCGCTGGAATGATGCAGGCGACAATTCGAACGGTGTTTTCAATCCGCCGAATTTCGCGTTTCATTTCCAAGCCGGACTTACGAACCTTTGAGTTCAACTGGCGTTCCAGAGTTTCGCTTTCCAGTTTCAAACGTCGATTGACCTGCTGTTCCTTTTGTTGAAGCTGAGTTTCTTTACTGCGAGGGTCCAGAGTTTCATCTTCGCTGATCTTTTTGATCTCCGCTCGCAGATCTTCTTCTGCTTTCTTGAGTCGGGCATCCAGTTCGTCCTGAGCCGACTTTTCTTCTTTGTTCAGCGACGTTCGCAATGCACTCGTGCGATCTTCGACGAACTTGAGTGTTCGCAGGCTTTCGCGGCGAGATCGCAATGGAATGAATGTTTCGTCACCAGCCAGAGCGTCCACAGCGTTCAACACGAACGTGACGTTGTCAAACTTGACTTCCAGATTGCCTCGATTGCGTTCCAAAAAGAACCAGTCAGTAATCATGTCGATGTCAGAACAGAAGACAACGTTCAGAGGATTTCCTGCTGTTTTGTTGCGAATTTGAGCTGCCAGGACATGCGATTTGCCATCGTCTACTCGACGCGGGTTAGGATTGATTTCAGTACCACCTGGCGCAAAGGGGTTGAATCCGGCCTGAGATGTGAATTTTTCCCAAGGCAATAGACCGGATTCGCCGCTTGTTTTCAGCAGCGGAATAAACTCCTGCTCCTCACGACCAGCTCGATCCACGATCGTTCCGGGATACAGCATGACCAAGTCCTGGAGGTCTTTGCTGACAGTGCTTTCCGGAGAAAACGGCCCTTCTGTTCCTTCTTTGTAACCAGATCGAGAGACGAACACATATTCGGGCGGCAGTGTGGAGAACTCGGAGTGCGGGTTGTTGCGATCGTAGACAATTTGGTCGTATTGCCATTGCACGTTTAATAGTTTTGTCAGCCCCGTTAGTTCGCCGCCGTCGGCTTTTTGTTCTGGAGGAGGACTTCCGCCAAACATTGGATTGCCGCCACCACCTGGTTTCGGCAGACGCGGAGCCATCGCTAGTCCGGATTGATTCTGGAACACAAACGGACATGGATCATCAAAGATTAACGTTGGTTTACCGGCCTTCACATACTGTAGAAGGTTTTCCATCTGAGGGTCCGTCAATGAAGACGGCATGATGGCAATCAGCACATCAAAGTTCTGTTTACCTGCTTCAGGTTTCTTTGCAGCTTCGGCCTCGTCAGGTGATTCTTCAACTTTGGGAGCCGCAGCCAACAAGATCGGCTGCGATGGATTCACCGCAATGACTTTGTATTGCTTTTCCAATTCGCGAACGATTTCCCATTTGCCGCCCTGGCCGTCGCCTTCAGCGATCGCTCGAGCATCCGTGAGCAAGATTCCCACGGTCAAACGTTGTTCCTGCGACACCGTTCGCAGCGACCGAGTTAATTCATATTCGATCGGTAAACCTTTGCCGAAGAATGGAATCACGAGTTCATCGTTGGGACTCTGTAAAAACGCACCCATGAAGACGTCGGCTTCTTCGCGTTTGCCATTGCGATCATAAGAGAGTCGAACAGGGTCAATTCCAAGTGTTCGAGCTTGTTCCGCATCTTCACTGAAAGGTTCGACAGACACATCGCGCCATTCGATCGCGCCGCCGCCCTGCATTTCGAACTCACGCAGCAAGCCTCGAAGCTGACGGCGAATTTCAACATAGTCACCTGGCACATCCGGGCTGATGAAAGACTGAATCGTAATCTTTTGAGACTTTTGAAGATCCTTCAAGGTGGATCGTGTTGCATCTGACAGCGTAAATAAATTCTCAGCCGACCAGTCTGCCCTTGCTGGATAAGTCCAGAAAATTGATAGCAAACTTGCAAAAGTGATCAACAAGCATGCGGCTCGAATAAGGTACTGAAAACCCATGCCAAGTTGTTGACTTGCGGCCCATCGCCGCTTGGAAATCACAATCAGATTCAGGTACAGCATTACAGCGGCAAAGAATGCAAACCACGCAATACCGGAAAGTGGTAGCACGCCGCGTCCAAGATCCGAAAGCTGTTGTTGCAGGCTGATTGATGTCACTGCCGTTCTTAAGTCATAAAGACTGACCGTGGAGCCAACTGCACTGAAGAACCATTCAATGATGTCGGTCACATAGAACAACATCACCGGAACGCAACAAAAGACTCCACCCAACACAAACGCCACCGTGGAATTATTTGTCAAAGACGAAGCCAGCATCCCGGCTGTCAACAGCGCGGCACCGGCCAGCCAATATCCCAGATAAGTGCTTAACAGAGTGCCGAAATCTGGGGTTCCCAGCCACGCAAGCACAACGATGTTGATCATGGAAAACAACAGCGCGACGGTGTAAACCGCCAGCACAGCCATGTACTTCCCGGCCAGAATCTCCACGTCCGTCGCTGGCATCGTAAACAGCAACTCGTCGGTCCCCAGCTTACGTTCATCGGACCATGTCGTCATCGTGATTGCGGGAATCACAAACAGCAGCAGCCACGGATACCATTCCGTCAATTGATCCAGATTCGCTTGATTCGCCGCAAAAAATATCGAAGAAAATGCCATCGCAGCGGATGCGACGCAGAAGACGATAATAAACAGATACCCCAGAATCCCTGAGAAGTAGCTGTGGAAATTTCGCTTGGAAATTGCCAGAATCACATGACTTCGAACCATAAAGACACCTGCGTATTGCGAACGATTGCTATCCGTTGAACCCGAAGACCATTGCGACCTAGGCCGCGTTGCTGGTCAGCTTGCGGAATTGTTTTTCCATATCCACTTCGTTGGCCCCGAGATCTGCCGTCGGTCCATCGAACACAACTCGACCATTATCCACCATCACTACACGAGCACAAACGGCGCGAACTTCCTGCAGAATATGAGTCGACAGCAGAATAGTTTTTGTTTTTGCCAGTTCCACGATCAAATCACGCATACCATGCACCTGATTTGGATCAAGTCCACTCGTCGGTTCATCCAGAATCAAAACCTGAGGATCATGCAGCATCGCGTGAGCCATCCCCACGCGTTGACGGAAACCACGTGAGAGCTTGGAAATCGGCTTCCGCCAAACTTCTGAGAGCGAGCACTTATCTGAGACCCATGACATGCGTCGAGCCAGCGTGTCTCCCGAAAGGCCGCGAACTTCGCCCATATATTTGAGCAGGCTTTCCGGCGTCATTTCGACATACAGCGGGCCATTTTCCGGCAAATAACCCAGCATTTCACTGGCTTTTATGCGATCCTGACCGACATTAATTCCGGCCAGAAAGGCTTCACCACGGCTTGGGGCAAGGAAGCCTGTCAGCATTTTCATTGTCGTGCTTTTACCGGCGCCGTTGGGGCCGAGAAACGCACAGATCTGACCGCGAGGCACGGTGAACGTTACGTCCCGAGTTGCAGCAAATTCACCGTAGAACTTGCTTAGACCTCGAGCTTCAATCATCACGTCGGTCGACGTCGCTGGTGACGAACCCATCAAATGACATCCTCGTTCGACTGTATTAAACTTCTGCGACTTGCGCAGAATCATTATTCCGATCCCGCATCGTCCCGAGTTTCCAGAAGATTGCAATCGACCCCGGCAGTTTGATCACTCACGAGGGCAGGAATGTTCATACCATGGAAACGAGAGTAACTCTCATGCTCATTTCTGCCAAACCGGCAGCAACAGAATATCGTCGGCCACAAGTTGCAAATCTGTCGCTCAAACAGGGAAGTTCTTTGCAGACTTCAACCTTTGTGGCCGCTGTTCTACGATTACCGCACACGATCTATTCAACTACAACGGAGTTAAATTCATGTCAGATGTGTCACGTCGAGCTTTTATGCATGCCGCTGGTGTCGCAGCGATGGCGGTGAGCGCAGCACCTTCTGCGAATGCTGCGGCAGTTGTGAATTCAAGTCGCGTCGCCGGAAAAGTCAAAACAGTTTCGTCTGCGAATGGTCTGGAAGCTACCAAACTGGCGTATCAATTGATTGTCGAAGGCAAAGATCCAGCTGATGCTGTTGTGGCGGGAGTCGCGTTTGCGGAAGATGATCCTAACGATACGAGCGTTGGATACGGTGGCTTACCAAACGAACGCGGCATCGTTGAACTTGATGCTGCTGTCATGCATGGTCCCACACACCGCGCTGGTTGCGTGGCCTCGCTGCGAAATATTCGCCATCCGGCTCAAGTCGCTTTGCGAGTCATGCGTCGCACGGACCATGTGCTGCTGGTCGGTGCCGGTGCTCTGGATTTTGCAATCGCTCACGGCTTTGCGGAAGAGAACCTGCTGACAGATTTGTCGCGTAAAATCTGGTTGCGTTGGAAGGAGACGCTCAGCGAGCAGGACGATTGGCTGCCTGATCCGAATGAGACCGATATCCCCGTGGCCGAATTCTTTCAACGCAACTCAATACGTATCGCCGCAGCGTCTACAGCCGACGCGGAACGCCTTATGGCGAATTCGACTCGCATGAAGTTTCGTCGTCCGACCGGGACAATTCATTGTTCCGGAATCACGGCTGCCGGAGACATCGCCTGCACGACAACGACCAGCGGTTTAGCGTTTAAAATTCCGGGGCGAGTCGGTGATTCTCCAATTATTGGTGCCGGACTTTACTGTGACAATGAAGTGGGTTCGTGCGGTAGTACCGGTCGCGGCGAAGCGAATCTGCAGAATATGAGTTCATTTGCTGCCGTTGAATTGATGCGTCAGGGCGCTTCACCGGAAGAAGCCGGAATGGAAATCATGAGTCGTGTGGCAAAGACCACAGAGCCGCGTCTTCGCGACAAAGAGGGCAAACCAGACTATGATTTGAATCTTTACCTGTTGGCAAAAGATGGTCGCCATGCCGGTGTGACGATTTGGGGGCCGAAACAATTTTCCGTGACGGACGAAAACGGCACGCGGCTGGAAGAGAGCAAAGCTCTTTACAGTCGGCCACGTTAAAAAGTAGCAGGCACTTTCCAAGTGCCGCAGTCGTTGAAAATACATGGAATGGCGGACGGCACACGCGGTGTGCCTGCGACATTGGATTTTATCGAGGATCTACAATTGACGGTGCGACAACAGACGTTGGTCCCAAAAAATCCTTTGCCGCGAATACTCGTGCTGCTATCGCTGATTTTGGCGTTGCTGTGGTGTCCACGTGGAGAAGCACAATCGCTGGATGAGCTATTGCGGCAGACTTCTGCTGCTGAACTTGTGTCGCAGGCGAAAGTGGATGGCGACGCGGCTCGTGGGGCGGTGGTGTTTTTCCAGCAGCAGATGGCATGTTCGAAATGCCATTCAGTGGGTGGCACCTTGACCTCTTCGCTGGGCCCTGATCTGGCGACGTTAGCAAAAGACACGACTGACGAGTCGCTGATTGAATCGATGCTCTTGCCGTCGAAGGTGATTCGCAAGGGCTTTGAATCTGTCACGCTGGTGACGAGCGAAGGCCAGTCGATCGTGGGGATTCTCGTCGAACGCACGTCCGAAAGAGTTGTAATCCGCGATACCGCTCGCAACGGTGAACAGGCAACCTATGCCATGAGCGATCTCGACAACGTCGTGGAGAACGCCGTTTCGATTATGCCAGCGGGGCAGATGAATCAACTGGCCAGTCGGCAGCAGTTTCTGGATCTGATTCGCTATCTGATTGAAGTTCGGGATGGCGGGGCAGCTCGAGCAAAAGAGCTGCAGCCGTCGGCCGCGTTGCTGACGTTAAAGATCCCGGAATACGAACAGCACATCGATCACGCGGGCCTGATCGGCGAATGGAATGATGACGCGCTCATGCGAGGCGAAGCGATTTATCGACGAGTCTGCATGAACTGCCACGGCACGAAAGATCAGGCGGGCTCTTTGCCGACGTCGCTGAAGTTCGCGAGTGGAAAGTTTCGCAACGGCAGTGATCCGTTTACGATGTACCAAACACTGACTCGCGGGTTCGGCCTGATGGCCGCTCAGACGTGGATGGTACCGTCGCAGAAGTATGACGTGATTCACTACATTCGAGAGACTTATCTGAAGCCGCACAACGCGTCGCAGTTTGTCGATGTCGATGCTAAGTATCTGGCCAGACTGCCGAAAGGCGACGCTCGTGGGCCGGCACCGAGCACCATTCAGCCATGGAACTCAATGGATTATGGCCCCAGCCTGACTCATTCCTATGAAGTCCATGGAGACGTTCACAACATCGCCTACAAAGGCGTGGCGGTGCGGCTTGATCCTGGCGCGGGCGGCGTTTCGCGAGGTCGTTACTGGATGATGTTTGATACGGATACGCTGCGTATGGCGGCGGCGTGGAGTGCTTCTGATCCTCCAAGTGCTGAGCAGAATTTTATCGACTGGCGAGGCATTCAGTTCAATGGCGAGCACCAGATTCACCCGAGTGTCACGGGTTCCGTGTTCGCAGCGAATGGTACTGGTCCTGGTTGGGCGAATCCGTCAATGGGCGAGTTTACGGACGATCAACGGGTGCTCGGGCGAGACAACCGGCGTTACGGTCCGCTGCCTCGCGCCTGGGGAAAATTCCATGGCACATATTACCAGGGTCAGCAGGTGATTCTTTCGTATTCGGTGGGTTCGACCGATGTACTGGAACTTCCGTCGGTCCAGATTAGCGACGAGCCGAGTCAGCCGCCATTGTTCCTTCGCACCTTTAATGTGGGGCCTCGAGATCGCGATCTTGTACTGCAGGTTGCGCAACGAGAAGGTGCTGTTGGCGATCGGTTGGGCTCTCGTTCCGAGGCTCCAGCCTCGGAACGCACTGTCGGCAAGGCTCCAGCCTTGCGAGTTCAATCACGTGAGGCCGGAGCCTCCGGGCATCGCGCTCCAGGGCTGGAGCCCAGGAACGAGGACAGGGTCGCCGGGGGAGTTGTGCGCTTTGGTCCAGGGCCAATTGCGGAATCCAAACCGGGCGAAGCGAAGGCCGTTACTTTTGACGGGCAGACGTATGTCGAAGTCAAAGATTCAACCGCGTTCGACATGACGAACCAGGACTTTACGATCACAGCTCGCGTGAAGGCACGCGGTAACGGAACAATCTTCGCGTTGGCAAAACCGGATTCAGAATGGACACCCAATGGCCAGACGTTATTTGTTCAGGATGGACGACTAACGTTTGACATCGGCTGGGTCGGAGCTGTTTCGTCGAAGAAGAAAATCAACGACGGCAAGTGGCATAACGTCGCGGTGGTTTGGACGAAGTCGGATCAGCAACTTCAGTTCTTCATCGACGGAAAACCCGACGGCAAAGGAACGCTCGCGGCGAAAGGTGCATTGGACGGCGGTGCTGTCCGAATCGGATTTACGTCGCCCAACTTCCCGGGACCGGAATCGTTTCTGACTGGTGAACTTGAAGAAGTCCGGTTCTATCAGAAGCAATTGGGAGCGGAACTCCAGTCGCCGGAAACTTTGACGGCTGCCACTGATGGTCTTGTTGCTCATTGGCGGTTTGGGCAGCCGGTCGGATCAGTTGTGTCCGATGCGACTGGCCATCACCATGATGCTGTTGTATACGCAGCTGAGCAGGAAACTTCGACAGGGGCTCCGATTCTCGCTGGTGTCGCGCCGGCGAATGTTCCGGCGACGTGGTCAGATCGCGATGGGCGGCTGCTGCTGACCATTCCGGCCGGGAAGGAATCACTGCGGTTTTCTGTGTGGATCGCGGCGGAGTCAAAAGCTGCTGTTGTGTCTCCTTTTGTTGGGTCGCCTTCGATCGTAAACGCCGATCGCGATTTGCAACCGCTCATACAAGGCGGGCCGGCTCGCTGGAATCAGAAGATCACGACGGCAGCGATCAGCTCCGACGCTGGTGCATTCTCGACGGATGTTCTGACAGCTCCGGAAGGCAATCCCTGGCTCGCACAGGTTCGATTCACCGGGCTGGACTTCTTTGCCGATGGCCGGATGGCCGTATGTTCGTGGGATGGCGACGTTTGGATTGTGGACGGGTTTCTCAAGGGCGACCAGCTCACCTGGCAACGCATCGCGAGCGGTCTTTATCAGCCGCTGGGGCTGAAGATCGTAGACGGGAAAATTCATCTCACCTGTCGCGATCAACTGGCTGTCTTGCATGATCTGAACGGCGACGAAGAAATCGACTACATCGAATGCCTCAACAACGACCATCAGGTAACCGAGCACTTCCATGAATTCGCGATGGGGCTGCAGACCGATGCTGACGGCAACTTCTATTACGCGAAGTCGGGACGCCACGCTCTGGAAGCTGTCGTGCCGCATCATGGGACCCTGTTGAAAGTCAGCAAGGACGGTTCGACGACCGAAATCCTGGCGACCGGTTTTCGAGCGGCCAACGGTGTGTGTCTGAATCCCGATGGTTCATTCGTAGTGACGGATCAGGAAGGTTTCTGGAATCCGAAGAACCGCATCAATTGGGTGACGTTGTCTGAGGATCGCAAGCCGAAGTTCTACGGCAACATGTTCGGCTACCACGATGTCACCGATTCATCCGACGCCGCGATGGAGCCGCCTCTGTGCTGGATCACCAACGCTTTTGACCGTTCGCCTGGCGAGTTGCTTTGGGTGAACTCCGATCGATGGGGGCCGTTGAATGGTTCGCTGCTGAATTTATCGTACGGCTACGGCAAAGTCTTCCTTGTGCCGCACGAGCCTGTGAGCATTGAAGGGAAAGGAAACCAAATGCAGGGCGGCATGATAGAGTTGCCGATTCCCGCATTCCCCACTGGCGTGATGCGAGGCTGCTTCCATCCAGCCGATGGTCAGTTGTATCTCTGCGGCATGTTTGCCTGGGCCGGTAGCGCGACTCAACCGGGCGGACTCTATCGACTGCGAGCGACCGGTAAGCCAACGCATCTACCACTGGAGCTTCATGCCACGAAAGCCGGTCTCAAGCTGGTATTCACAGAACCACTCGACCCAACTTCGATTGTGCCCACGAACATCAACATCAAAACATGGTCATTGAAACGCACAAAGAACTATGGATCGCAGCACTACGATGAAAAGAGTTTGTCGCTTCGCAGTACATCGCTCTCGGCCGATGGAAAAACGCTGACGATCGTTTCTGACGACCTGCAGCCAACATGGGGCATGGAGATTCAATACAACCTGAAAGCCGCTGACGGGCAAGACATCTTGGGCACGATTCATAATACGATTCATCGACTAAATGAATAGAATCGAGATACTGAGTATGACGAGGAAGAAATGGATTGTGTTCACCAGCATCTTCGCAGGACTCGGAATGCTGGGCTACATTCTTTTCGAAGCTGTCTTCAATGCTCGAGTCGCCGCGCGGCGGACGCAGGATAAGTGAAGCCTTAAGCAACTCGCGTTGGCGGTCGCCAACTATCACGACGTTTTTCATCGCTATCCTCCTGCGGTAACACTGGACGCTAACGGGCGTCCCGTGCACAGTTGGCGAATTCTCGTTCTGCCTTATATTGAACAGAGGGAACTCTACGAAGCCTATTCGTTTGACGAACCTTGGGACGGCCCCAACAACCGTAAGCTGGCATCACGCATGCCGCCCCTGTTTGCATTTGCAGGAACGAATCAGGACGGCACATCAACGTCCACAAACTTCGTTGCTATCACTGGCCTGGAAACGGCCTGGCCTTCCGGCATGGGCATGGTGAATTCAGACATCGGCGATGGCCCATCCAACACGATTCAGTTCGCCGAATACAACGGCCCGCCAATTCATTGGATGTCGCCGGTCGATCTTCAGTTTTCCACCATGAGCTTTACCGTAGGTGATCCAGCCGGAATCGACAGCCAGTACCTGAACCCGGCCGTAGCAAACGCTGACGGTTCTGTCAGAAGACTGGAAGCTGATATGACACCCACCGAACTCCGCGCGATGTGTACCGCAAACGGTGGCGAGTCCGAAAACGTCAACAACCATTCAGAAGAAATGGAAGACGGCCGAAAGCGACGGTTGAAACCGTGATTTTGCAGCGACATCGCATGGTTGGGCATCTGCCCCCCCGAATTGAATCCATGAGAGACTTTTTCGTCCGGTTCACATGTTGAGCGGTCGCCCGGTTGCCGCGCATCCGTTGAACGCATTAGATCGTCTCATTCGTGCGACGGCAACGCATCAAACGATTACGGCAATGTCGTGCGTCACGCTCATTCTGATTGTTGTTTTGCAATCAGCGTCGATCATTTGTTCAAGACTCGAAATCGAATGAATGACGTAGCGGTTGCAAATGGGTCCAAAACCGGGCAGCCTCAAGAGCCACGCCCGGATCAGAATCCGATTTTTGAGGGTACGCCAGAAGAGCCAAATGATTCGAAGTTGACTATCAGTTCTGATGTGCCTCAGTCACCCATTTCCGATCCGCAGGATGTTGCGGTCGATTCCGACTCAATCGTACCCACGGCATCTGAATCCCACGATTCTGGAGATCCACCTCGAACGACCGCTCCCGCAGATACTGCGGACACCTTGGCTCCCGTCGCTCAGGCCTCAGATAAACTAATCGGCCCAACGGCATTGGCGTCCGGAGGAACTGTTCCGGAATGAGTTCCACCAGAGTCTGACTCAAGGGAGATACTTCTCCTGAAGCTGCTTAATCCTGCCGAATTTGCGGTTATGGGATCGTAGACGAAATCAGAAATATGCCTTCAGACAGGAAGAGGTGGTGGCTCGAGGCTTCAACTTCCGTACGTTCCGGATGGCGAATATGATCTGACACTGATCGTCAGGCCATTAGAGCAAACGGTCGGTTTGACGATTGGTTTGGTGTCCGATGGTCATCCATTTCATGCAATTCTGGATTACTACAACACCACTCACGGGCTGGAACAAGTCAACGAAGTCGATATTAGTAGTCGCCCCGGTCCTGGACAAAACGACAGCAGGGTCAATCGGAAAAACGGTTTGAAAGTCGATCAGAATTCGAACGTCGTCTGTCGAGTGAGGACGAATGGCATGACAGTTGATGTGAATGAGAGCCGCGTGATCGATTGGAAGGGACAGCCCCCAACAGCTCAGTCGGAACGGCTATTGGAGCATGCCAATCGAACGTTCGTTATTTATCAGCGGATTCAGTCGATTTGAATTCAGCAAGATTGACTTGAAGATAGTCACCGGTTCCGCGAAGAAGTTGCCACCTCCGAATTTGGTATCGGCCAGTGGTCTGGCGTTAGCATCGGAAGCACTGGGTGTCCCAATTGAAGACCTGCAAAATGCTGCAAATAAGTGGGTTCTATCGCTGAATGATCATCTGGACAATGAATTGACGATCGATTTCTCGCCACGTTCGATGCCTAAGATACCTCCGCAAAGTCTTGTCACATCTAAAGATATTAAATTTGTCACTTCCTTGACTTGTCCTGTCCGTCTGTTTCTTACGAGATTGAATGCGGAATGTTTGGGGGAAGACAACCTTCAGCGACTGGCGAAGATGACGACTCTCAAGACGCTGTCTCTTGATGGCGTGAAAGCGATGCTAAATTCCTATACTTCGGTGCTTTCAAATAATCGCTCAATTCGTGAGCTGATTCTGGATCATCAGAAACTCAATGAGAAGCAGATTGGAGACATTTCCAAGATCTCATCGTTGCGTCTGTTGCAATTGAATTACACCGAATTAACAGACGAAGCTGTCAAAATTATTGCGAGTAGTCTACCAGACATTGAATGCTTGCATATCGGCCACATGAAAAGTAGTGCCAGTCTGACGCCGGGCTGTCTTAAATCTCTGAAATCGCTGACGAAACTCAATGAACTTTCTATCAGAGACTGCGCGAAATTTGATGACACCTGCGTGGAAGACCTGAGTCAGCTTTCGTCGCTGCGAACATTGTATGTCGATCAGACATCGATCACGCCTGCTGGCTATTCAAAACTCCGAATCAAGCTGCCAAAGACGACAATCTACTAAGACAATGACTGTCTGAACATGTAGTGGGATTCGCCAGAATTCCCTGCAATTGCGGGATTTCTGGCGAAATCCACTACGACAATTGTTCCCGACCGATGATAACTTCACGGTTCAAGACTATGACTTCAAAAATGCAGCTTGATTGCCCGTTGTGTAGTAAAAAACTGCGACTGGAACTATGTCTCGTGGGCAGGACCGTTCGGTGTCCGGCCTGCGGAAATAGTTTTGATGCGACTCGATTTCGATCCGATGCTGATCAGGATTCCGATGATCTTGCGTCGGCTCGATCGATGGACGGATCTGATCCTTTGCAGCAGTCGCAGCATCGTACCGGAGGGCTAACGCCCGTCCGCTCGCCATCGATTGATGGCTCACATTCTTCGCAGCAGTCTCAGGGATCGGGCGACACCGCATCCCGCGACGCCAGGTCGGGCGAAACGTTTACAAACGAGGGCGACGAAGGCACGGTGGGCGGCGCCAGTCCTCGGCGCGGCGACTGGGTCGTTTCGAACTTCGCCGATTACTGGGTCAGGGCGCATTTGGAAAAGTTTACGTGGCTTATGATCCCGAATTGGAACGCGAAGTCGCTCTGAAAGTATTAACGTTCGGCCCGAATCAAAAATTCGTGTTCAACGATTTCTAACGGAAGCCAAGGCGGCGGCGAGACTGCGGCATCCGGATATTGTCTCCACGTTTCTCAGCGGGCAAGAGGGTTCCAGATATTACATCGCAGCGGCGTTTGTCGATGGTGAATTGCTGTCCAAAGCCGTGAAAAAACAGCAATTGTCCGTCCTGCGTTCAGTAGAAATCATCGGCAAACTGGCTGACGCTTTGGCCTACGCGCACGACAATGATGTCGTTCACCGAGACGTCAAACCACACAATGTGATGCTCGACCAGCATGACGAACCACATCTCATGGACTTCGGTCTTGCGAAGCGCGTCGATGATGACGCGAAAGTCACGACTGACGGATCTGTGCTGGGAACTCCGGCTTACATGTCTCCCGAACAGGCTCGCGGCGAAGTTTCTGCAGTAGGTCCGGCGAGCGATCAGTACAGTCTGGCTGTGATGCTGTTTCAGTTCCTCACGGGATCGACGCCCTTTCATGGACCGCCGCATTTGGTGATTGCCGAGGTCGCAAAAGGCGAAGTTCCGCCAATTCGTTCTGTTCGCAAAGACATTCCAGCCGATCTCGCAGCGGTCTGTGATCGTGCTTTGCAAAAGGAACCCTCGCAGAGATATCTCACCTGCCGAGAATTCGCTGCCGATCTCGACAACTGGGCGCATCGCCGTCCTGTTCAGACTCGGCGTCAAGGAGTTTTGCAACGGACAATCCGTTTTGCGTCCGCCAATAAAGCGATGATCGGATTTTGGGTCGTCATTTCTCTCTTACTGACGTCAATCGCATTCGCAATTGGTCTGACGCTTTATGGCAATAAAAGTCGTGAATCTGCTTCACTGCCTGATCAACGAGTCGCAATCGATTTAAATTCGAAGGCGAACGGATTGACGTTGTCTCCAGATACATTGGGTAGCAAAGATCAAGGTACTGAGTTGACGAAAATTGACAAAGCCACCGCTACAGACAACACCTCGGGAACTCCTGAGTCGATAAGCGATCTTGACAACGCATTTGCGGAACGACCAAGTGCGATCGCTGAGCCGGAATCAGATAAACTGTCGGAATCAAGCGTTGCGGAACTCCTTCGTGAACAGCATATCTTACAACGCGCGGACATCATTAACGGTGTCCAGGAAGCGCTTCGGATGGTGGGCAAAACTGGATATGGACATGTAGTGGTTGGGCAAATCAAAATGGAAGGGAACGCTTCAACTAGTGACGTGATTGCTCAGATGGAGATTCTCGACGACGGCTACTTCGTCGATGCGGTGGCGATGGCGGGGGCTCCCGTTTACTTCTGGCATCCGGGTTACAGCCGACTGGACGTTGTCCCTCATGGCAAAAAAGGAACCGTCGAGAATCTCGGCGAGGTGATTATGAGTGTTGCGACAAAGCCTGCCGGAGTTGTGAAGGGCATCATGGTCGCTAATGGGGCAAACGTTCCAAAAGATCTGAAAGTTACGTTGACTTATTCGTTACCTCCGTTGAACAAATGTATCAAGTCGGAGAACGCACAATCGAATCTTCCAGGGCTTTCGGTTCAACAGGAATTACTTTCACGTATCGCAGCGACCAGCACGGAAACCGTCGAAGTTGTGCCAGAGACTGGAGAATTCAAATTTGCCAATCTGAGTGGTCTTCGGTTCCATGCGAGATTCGAATCAACTGAAAAGGACCATTGGGATCTGGAACTGGAGGTGTCGCCAGGCGAAGAGTTTGACGTCGGGCAATGTGAGATGTACCGCTCTGATGATGCGGAGCAGACGAAGTCTGTACTTGTGAACCTCGAGTGGGCTCCTGACGGGATGCCGGAATACCAGAAAATTCTTTCAAACCTACATCCTGATCAGGATGCTTTTAAGTATTTCGAGAAACGTTTTGACAAGGATCTCAAATCTGCCGAACGTGTACGCAACAACGGGGATGAGCGTGCCGCAGTTGTACTCGTCGGTCAGATCGACGTACCTGACAATCATCGCTATGAACAAGACGTTCGAGCTCAAATGCAGATCGCAACGGGTGGCTATTTTGTGCCGCAGTCCAACCCGGTCGTCCGATTGGATGTCGATTGCATGGATACGATGCCCTGGCATTATATCCCAAAAGGAAGTCACGATGGCGTCGAATACTGCGGAACATTTCAATACAGGGATATCCCGTTTCAACCTGGTCAAAACCGAACGATGCTGCCATTCATTCTGTTTCGAACCCGTGTAGTCTACATTTCACACATCGCATCCAAAACTGGTCAATTCACGGACGAAAGTGTTCGCACCTCGGTCATGGATACTAAAAACGGAAAATGGCGTAGCTTTGAAGAGGCAGCAGTCTACGGGACCTACGGCTCTGATCTTGGGCTGGAGCAGTACGGAAACGCAGTTGTCGCTCAAGTTTCCTGCGGGCCTTGCTACATTGCCGACCTTGGCGCACGCGATCTTGAGGAATGTCGCTTTATCGATGTGGATGCCACCTTCACTCGCAAGGATGGCGGATTTAACAAGTATCTGCTGAAAGAAGGCCACGTATACCTGCTAAAACAGTGGCACTGGAAACACTGGGTGTTGTTTAAGGTGGACGGGATTACGTTGGCACCGCTCAACGAGAAATAGACAGCCAATCAGTACGGCTGGGATCAGGAGTTTGTCCATGTTTGGTGCCAGCGGCCCCAGTCAAGACCCACGAAATTGTACGCCCGCTGCCGGCTTGCCCGGCAGTAGCGGAGATTTGAAATTAAGCGAAATCGCATGACGACCCAAGCCCCATGCCGGCTCGTCCGGCATGAGCCAAAGTTTTTAACTTGCGTTTCAGTTCGACGAGCCAGCCGGGGACGGCGAATCATTACCGAAGCCAAAGCAGCCGCCAGACTCAAACATCCCTACATTGTGCCGAGGTTTGAAAGCGGCAAGGAAGACAATCGCTAATATATTGCGTCTGAGTTCATCAGCGGCCGATTGCTGTCCGATGACAAGATGCGAAACTCACTGGATGAACGTCGCAGCGTGGAGATCATTCGCAAGCTTGCCGCCGCCCTCGCGTATGCTCATGAAAATCGAATCGTGCATCGCGACATCAAGCCGCAGAATATCATGGTGGATGACAACGGTGAACCACATTTGATGGACTTCGGACTCGCACGTCGGTTGAGTGAAGAGTCCAACCTGACCACGGATGGCGCGATGCTGGGAACTCCCGCGTACATGTCGCCGGAACAGGCACGCGGAGAGTTTTCGATTGTCGGGCCGACAAGCGATCAATACAGCCTTGCGGTTGTTCTGTATCAGTTGCTGACCGGTGCAAAGCCGTTCGACGGACTGCCGCACGTTGTTGTCACTCAAGTGGCGAAAGGCGACGTTCCGACTGCGGAAACAGTGAATCCGGACGTCTCGTCAGATCTTTCTGCTGTTTGCGAAAAGGCGATGCAGAAGCTGACCGATGATCGATACGCCTCGTGCAAAGAATTTGGAGATGACCTGGAAGCATGGCTTAGCAGTCGCATGCTGAGTGCGGATCGTAATTTGTTTCGCAGTCGCAATCTGGAAATATCAGTGCTTTGACGTGTGGTCATTCAGATCAGTGATGAACAATTGAAATAAACGTCAGGCTTTCCAGCCTGACACGAAGAAGAAGACAGCCTAGAAAGGCTGACGTACTCTATTTCAGGACTCTTCCTTACCGCCATTGCTTCATCTTGTTCAGATTATTGATCGCCAACGCGCAGAGGATTCCGAACAGAATCATCATGCCTTTGGGATCGGGCTGCTGATTCGAGAGAATAAGTCCGTGGGGATCAGGCAGCCAGTCAAAAACAGCATAAGGAATGTATGGCAGACGATCTTCACTGTTTAAACACCAGGCACCGCGGAGGGCTGCGATGGCTGAAGAGACAATCGAAATCTGCATTACAATCTCCCCTCGGTTACGTAGTCGAGCACCGAAGATTTCGAACAGGCTTTCCGTGATGCGGCCTCCGTCCAAAGGCAGGCACGGCACGAAATTCAATACGTTTCCAAAGATCCCGAAGAACAGCATCATGTGGACAGCGAAAACCTTCGGATCATAGTAGTCTCGCAGAAACAGAATCGGATCGTTTGTCGTCATCAGCAACAGAATATACACGATCGCTGCCAGAGCCAATCCCGCCAATGGTCCTGCGGCAGAAATCTTGAGGTTCTTTTCCGGTGACATGCGCGACGTCGTCGCAAGGCCAAATAGAAAGACAAGGGTGATCTCTGATGGGAATCCGTAGCGTCTGGCCATCAAAGCATGACCAAATTCATGGACCAGCACTGATACAAAGACGCAGAGAATTCCGACGATGGTCAGTGCGACATGTTCGCCCTGCCATGTCACCATTGCGGATGACAGCCAAAAGAAGGGATGAACACGCACCGGCACATCCAGCAATCGGAATTTCAGGTCAAATTCCGTCTCATTACCGACACCCAGCATAGATCTGTCCTTTGGCGATCGAATCTCAGTCGTACGATTGCAATTTCAATCTCTGTGGCCCCTGCGACTCGCACAAGATACAGTGTAGAACTGTGAAGTCGAACCCCTCAACAGGGAACTCAGCGCGTTTTCGCGTTCGTTGCAGTATTTTAAGTTGATTCGGTCGTCTTTGGTTCAAGGAAATCTATTCGTTGGGAAGCCTGTTTCGCATCATTCTCGAGTTACCGATTCTGCGAGGAGTCCTCAAGCCCTTCACGCGATTGATTGTCGGGCTGATTGCAATTCCGATTTTCCGCTTCATTTTGAAACGCATCTTTCGCCTTCACACGCTGGACAAAGAACTCGAAAAAGATCTGGAAGAATGGTTTCGCGGCGCTCTGCTGTTGCTGGCCGCAACCGCCAATATGGAGCATCTGCTTTTCTGGTGGGTGCAGAATGTGGACTGGCTGGACCGAGCCGATTGGCTCACGATGGGCCTGCGACTGATGCTGGCCATCGGCGTTATCGAAGCGATGCCCGACCAGGAGCTGTTTGCTGTCATACACCCCGGTCCTCCAAAACTCCAGAAGGGCGAGAGCTTCATTCGTCAGTTCTGGCGAATGAAGTGGAAGTTCGTCAAGGGGATTGGATGCCGACATCTCAGTCGTTCGTCGCCGGTGTTAGCCATGATGTGTGCCATCGTAGGCGCACAGTTGCCGTCTGCGGATGAATATCGCCAGGACCTGATTCGGCATGACTTTGTATTGGCGTGGTCCAGTAGCGAGCGTTGCTGCAGTTTATCGCCATTTCTGTGTATCGCTTCGATGGAACAGCTTCGAAACATTGAACCAGAGATGGTTGCGATGAAAAAGGATGTCGCTCAATTCGATCGTCGTCGAGAACGGTGGATGGTTGGCTGGGTGTGTTATTTGCTGGCGATTACTCAGTATCTGATTATTGGGCTCGTCACACGCCGCGACCAGGCACTGGATATGCTCAACGAATTCGACCGCGCGGTGGCTGAACGTCGCAAAGAACTCATCGAAGAGTTCGTCGAGGATGGCAATCTGCCACAGGGGTTCGATGACAAATCGCCTGTACCACCAGCGAATGTTATTGCTGTTGAAGCACCGTCCGATCAATCGAAAGATGAAAAAGATGAAACGGTGCCGTGAATTTCATTCGGCCAGCAGTTCTCCCCGCGTCGTGAGCGTGCGGTTCAATCGACGCCACCAACGCCAGCGTTCTGGTTCGGAAATGATGATCCGGAACTCATTGGTATCGGGAACACCGGTCAGCACCTGGCGGATGACTTCACGCTGAAATCTACTCTGCGGATACATGGGAGATCCTGTCTCCACCAATGACCAGCGATCGAGTTTCACGAAAATGAAATCTTCAAAGGGCAACGGGGATGTGACGTGCGGCCGAACGCTTTCGGGAAGTTTTGGCAGATCCTGCTCGTGAATCTGAAGCGTCCACGATTCCGGTCGCGTTGAATACAATTGCCACGCGGGCCAATTGTCAGCAATACCGATCAGACCCGACAGTGGAAAGAACCAGACAAGCATCAAAGCGAAACGATAGGTCGTGTCAGAACCAGGTTCCATGGATTTCAATCCCGTTCGCGGCCCCGCGAAGACAACTGGAATCAGACACAGGAAGCAAATGTTCCAGATCAAGACTCCCCAATGATGTCGCAGTCCCAATGGTCCGAGTGCCAACAGTAAAGTGCCGTGCAACAACATAGCCGACAGAATTCCATATCGATGGGTTCCCGGAAAAATCAACAGAATCCCAATAGCAAGCTCGCCAACGTTGAGAGCATGGCAGAGAACTTCTCCGATCTGTCCGGCGGCCACCTCAGGATTGATGCGCAGGATGCTAAGCAACTGCCCCACGATCGCTGCGGACATTCCATGATGCGCCGTCGGCCCGAATCGGGAAAGTGCCGAACAAACGTAGACAGACGCCAGCACGGATTGCATCAATTTGAGACTGTTTTCAGGTCTGACGAATGAAGTTGCCAACCCAAGGATAAATAGCCAGTGCCATGCCTGCAGACGTTGTTGGTTGTGCATAAAAAGGAGAATTGCCGCAGTCAGTGCCACTGCACGGACTACTGTCTCCACACGTGCCTCTTTTAAACGACCGACGATCAAGGCACACGCTGCCAGCAGAAGCCAGACAAGACAGTAATCCACGATTGGCGGTAGTGTAATTCCGGTGATGAACGGGATCACTGGAAATGAATGATTCCCGCGCCAAAGTGGCCACGTGGCAGCAATGAGTGCGATCTCAAATGCGGCTAAAATCCGCAACGCAAGAACCTGGCGACGGGGCCTGTCGATAGCGTCGCATGATTTTGCAGTTGTTTGGTCAAGTTTCGACACGGTCAGAGTTCATTCGTTTCTAGTTTACTGGTAGCGAAAGTCGTCAAGACTTTCGGATTCCCCCTGACTCGCCGAAAGTCTTGACGACTTTCGCTACAAAACGGGTTTCTGGTGACGCAACGAGATTTGCCGCGTTTAGTTCGCAGATGTCGCCAGTGTGACTATAATGCAGAGATGAATGAAATGAACGACATGCAGAAGATTTTTGTCACCGGAACGGATACTGGCGTTGGCAAGACGTACATATCCTGCCTGCTGATCCGCAAACTGCGTCAAGCAGGATTTACAGTTGGCGCATACAAGCCAGCCTGCAGCGGCGCGGAGTTCGACTCGTCAGGTTCACCATTCTGGCCTGATGTCGCATCACTGCATTCAGCAACAGGATTAGACGTACCACTCGATCTGGTCTGCCCACAACGATTTTTGGCCGCCGTCGCACCGAATGTCGCGGCGACACTCGAACATACAACTGTGTCCAACAAACTGCTGATTTCCGGGATTTCCAAATGGAAGCATAAGGCCGATGTTCTCGTCATCGAAGGCGCGGGTGGAGTCTTCTGTCCATTATCTGATGAACTCACGGTGCTGGATTTGGCAATTCAGATCCAAGCGCCGGTGTTGGTGGTCGCTGCGAATCGATTGGGAGTCATCAGCCACACTCGATTGACAGTGGACAGACTCCGACAGAGTGGACTCCATGTCGCTGGTATCATATTGAACGAACTGCAAGAGGCTGGCAGTGGAGACGCCTCTCTGGAATCAAACTTCCTTCAAATATCTCACTGGCTTCCCGACGTCGCACTGCTGTCAGCAGGATTCAGATCCGAATCAATTTATATGGTGCATAACGACGCGGCATTGACGAATTCACTGTTGGCTCAAATTATTGACAGAATTTAAAGACGCATGTCCAGCTTGCTATCGTGACTTTAACGCTTGGCCCAGCGAGGTTTGGTTTAGGGTTTGCGGGGTGTCAGACTTGTGGACGAATTGCAGCAAAATCATGGATGACATTTTGCCATATCTATCCAGGAACGCGCGGAAAGATTTCCCATTTCTCCAAAACCGGCTAGTATTAAGCTAGGGGCTGAATTGTTTCCGAGGGAGTCCTGGTTGCGTGCGTCGTTTCGCTCGTTTACGGGAATGGCGACGTTTGGTCGAAACAAATTACTCGTCGTATCGAACTGAGTGAAGTGTTTCGTCGGACAATTTGATGACAGGCGAAGATGGTGGTTCAAACTATTCGATCGAGGAACGATTAACATGGGTCGATGTTTTATTGGCTGCGGACGTATCGCAGCAACCTTGCTGCTGGCAGCCATGGGGGCTCAGGCAATTGCTCAGGAAACTCCAAAACCAGAACCTCCGAAGCCGGACTATCCGCCATCGGAAAAAATTCTGGAGGGTTACGAAAAAGTCGTGACCAAACCAAACACGAAGACGATGTATACGCTTTGGACGCGTCAAAAAGACGGCCAGATGTATGCGGAACTTCCTCGCGCTTTCGCTCAAAAGAAATACTTTATCGCGACGACAGTGGCCAGCGGTGAGACCTATGCTGGACTTCATGCCGGGGAAGTTTATGTTTATTGGCGACAATACGACAAACGCCTGGCATTGATGACCCCGGAAGTTGAGCACCGTGCGGTCGGCGACAAGGAAGCAGAATCTTCCGTTAAGCGTTTGTTTACGGACCGCGTCCTGCTGGAAGTGCCAATCGTGACTATGGGGCCAAGCGGTGGCCCGGTGATAGACGTTGATGCGATGCTGCTGAACCCCTCACTCAGTTTCGCGCCAGCCAGCGTAAACTCTGCACTGACGCGAAGCGGTGTGTATTCAATTCATACCGCCAAAGCTTTCGAAAACAACGTTGAAATCGCATTTGAAGTACCGGACAGTTCCGGCGTACTGAAAGTTCTACACTACTCGATCAGCGATATTCCAGACAACACAGGATATCAGCCGCGAGTCGCCGACAGCCGAGTTGGTTTCTTTACAACTTCCTATGTGGATCTGGCGAAATATAATGATCGCGAAACTCACATCCGTTACATCAATCGCTGGCACCTTGAAAAGGCCGATGCCAAGCTGCAGTTGAGTCCACCGAAAAACCCGATTGTGTTCTACATCGAACACACAACTCCAGTTCGCTACCGCCGCTGGGTGCGTGAAGGGATTCTGTCGTGGAACAAAGCCTACGAAAAAGTCGGCATCTCCGACGCGATCGAAGTGTATTACCAGGATGCCGCTTCCGGCGCACATATGGACAAAGACCCGGAAGATGTGAATTACAACTTCGTTCGATGGTTGAACAATGATATCGGAACGGCGATCGGTCCAAGCCGCGTTCATCCGTTGACCGGACAGATTCTGGATGCCGACATTATTCTGACGGACGGCTGGATTCGTCACTATCAAAAGCAGTTCAACGAATCTTTGCCAAAGGTTGCGATGGAAGGCTACGGGCCTGACACGCTGGCATGGCTGGCCGACCATCCGGAATGGGATCCTCGAATTCGTCTGGCGCCACCTTCGATGCGAAAGTCAATTTCCCGTGAGATTGAATTGCAGTCTCAGTTGCCGTACGCCGGTCATGCGATGTCTCGCGTGAATTCAAAATTTTCCGGCGACGATGAATTTGGCGGGTTGGTTGGTCGATCCAGTCGGTTGAACGGTATGTGCCTTGCCGCCGAAGGGATCTCCTTTGACCTTGCCGTCATGAAAATGACATTCGACATACTGCAGGCAGTTGCTGCTGAAGAATCTCCTAAGTCTGAAGAAAAAACAGACGCCAAGCCGGAAGAGAAGAAAGAAGAAAAGAAGGAAGAGCCAAAGGAACAAATGCTGGACGGGATGCCGGAAACCTTTGTGGGTCCGCTGATTGCTCATCTTGTTGCACATGAAGTTGGCCACACACTTGGGCTGCGTCATAACTTCAAGGGATCCAGCATTCACACGCTGGCTGAAATTAACAGCGATGCTGTCAAAGGCAAGCAGCAGTTGGCAGGCTCCGTAATGGATTACATTGCAGCAAATATCCGCCTTGATTCTGGTTCGCTGCAAGGCGACTACAGCATGACTGGCGTTGGTCCTTACGATATGTGGGCGATCGAATACGGCTACACGTTTGGCGATCTAAAACCTATTCTTGCTCGAGTGGCCGAACCGGAGCTTGTGTTTGCCACTGACGAAGACGCAAGCGGTCCAGACCCATTGGCTCGACGTTACGACTTCTCAAAAGATCCGCTCGACTTTGCTGACGAGCAGGTTCGACTGGCAAAGTTCCATCGCGAACGCCTGCTGACCTCTTTCATCAAAGACGGCGATAGCTGGGATCGGGTTCGATACGGCTACGAACTTGTGCTGTCAATGCAGACGCGGTCATTGTCGATGATGTCGAACTGGGTTGGCGGTGCATTTGTGAATCGCGACAAAAAAGGCGATCCAAACGGACGAACCCCGATCGTCGTTGTGCCGGTGGAACAACAACGCAAGGCTCTGGCGTTTGTGACATCCAATGCTTTCAATGATGAATCGTTTGGATTGACTCCGGAGTTGACAACAGCCATGGGGCTCGACAAATGGTACGACAATATGTCGTCAATGATGGAAGAATCCACATGGCCGATTCATGACCGGATCATGGGAATTCAGGCATCTGTGCTGACCAACCTGATGAATCCAACGACGCTGAAACGCGTCTACGATAACGAAACCCGTGTGCCCGCTGATCAGGAATGTCTTACACTTCCTGAAATGCTGACCACTGTCACCACATCTATCTGGTCGGAGTTGGACGCAAAAGCTGAAGGCGAATTTACGGACCGCAAACCAATGATTTCCAGCCTGCGACGCAATCTTCAACGCGAACACGTTGAGCGACTGATTGATTTGACTTTGCCAGGCGGTTCATCCGGCGCGGCGGGGCGAGCTATCTCCAGCCTGTCGGCTGAACAGTTGCGAGGCATCGTGAAGAAGATTGAGGCGGCTCAGGCAGCATCAGCAGATAAGCACGATGCGTATACGACGGCTCATCTGGCGCAGGTCAAAGAACGTATCACCAAGGCTCTTGATGCAGATTACATTCTGAATCCAAGCCGTGGCGGAAGTTCGGGTAGTCCAATTCGGATTATTCTTGGTCGAGATCAGTCCCCGGGGGAGATTTCGGACCGAGCCACTCCAATTGAACCATAAGAACCGGTTGCAATAGTTCTCCCAAAAGCCCTTCGATGTTCGTACGCATCGAAGGGCTTTGTTTTTTGTGCTTCACGGGGCTATTTATACAAGTTCTTGAGCATAATTCGTTTAACGGTGAGCCGTAGCCGTAGGCGAATTACCAGTACACTGGCGCCTTTTCGGCCCCCCTGGCCCTGTGCCAGTGGACCGCAGGTTTGGAAACTAAACAGGAGCGGCACGAACGCGACAGGTCTGTCCCCACTGGCTTTGCGCCAGTGGAACAGAGGTTTGACAACTGCAATGAACGACAACGCACAGTCTCTTTTTCAATGTCGGTCATTGAACTTTGCTTCTTATGTTGATAAGGGGAGCGGCAGAAATGAATTCACCAACGCAAGACGATATTAAATGATCACGAATTCAGCGAAAAACCTTACGGCGGAGCGTGAGGAGCACAATGTACTCATGACGCTCCGCGTGATGCTTCACAAGTTCCAAAATTGTAAATCTTTTCCTGCCACTTGTACTATCGACCGTTCCTGATGCCAATTCGCCTTTTGATCTTCCTCGCGACACTCATCGGCTGCGCGGTACTGCTGGCACCATGGCCGCCGCTGGGCGTGCCCGGCGAATGGGTGTGGCCGCGTCATGCCTTGCCACTGCGCATCTTTGAAGCGATTGACCGCCTTGTTTGGCCCTTGATTTGCGGATCTGCCATCGTAGTTTACTCCGCAGGATCGATGCGGCGGATCGAAAATGTCGGTATGGCGCGGCGTGGGCTGTTGTTGTTGGGACTGACTACACTGAGTTTCTTCTGGCTGGGCGCGGTGCGACAGGCGGCACCATCGCCGCATCGCGAACTTCGCCCAATCTGGATTCTGTACGACAAGTACGCCTCAGGGTACTTTCACAACGCAACATTCAAAGTGACCTCAACTAAACAAATGCTGATCGACTACGAGGTCCGAATGGCGGAAGGCGATGTGTTGCACGAAGGCACTCACCCACCCGGCTTGCTGCTGTTCAATCGCAGTCTGTTAAGCGTGACAGAAGCGTTTCCGGTTCTTGTCAAGTTCTCTGAATCGCTTCAGAATGCAGAATCTGTGCGCATGTTTCGTGAGGTTGAAGCGGCTGTCCAGATGGCTCGACCATTGTCAAAGTCTGAGCTCGCCGCTTTGCATTTGTCTTCACTGCTTTCAACGTTGTTCGTCGCGTTGACCGTCATTCCTGTATTTGGACTTACCCAACGACTCACAGATTCCAGAATTGCGTGGCGAGCGGCTTCATTGATGATCACGGTCCCGACGATCGGGGGTTTTGTACCTCGTTCTGACGTTCTTTATGCTTGCAGCGGGATGCTGTTATCGTGGGTCGTGGTCTCTGCTTCGCTCACCGAACAACGCCTGCGACGCTGGATACTTGGAATACTTTCGGGGGTGACCTTATGTTGTTGTCTTTTACTAAGTCTGGCGCATTTGCCAGTATTGGTGATGCTGGCCATTTTTGTGTTTGGTTTTTCGATTGTTGATTTGCGAAAACGCATGTTTCCGATTCTGGAAACCACAATTATTGCTGCAGTGTCGTTCTTCGCAACCTGCTCTGTCTGGCAGCATTGGACTCAATGCAACCTTCTGCACGTCTGGCAAATCAATCTCACGAACCACGCTGCGTTCTATTCGCAATCGCCGCGTTCATGGGCGGCGTGGTTTGCCGTCAACCCAATCGAACTGGCGCTGGCTGTGGGCCTTCCTATGGCGTCGATTTCTATCGTTGCGATTTATCAACTGACAACGCACTCACGAGAGTCACAAGGCCGCAGTCGTAAAAACATTCAGTTGTTTACCATCGCGTGCGTGCTGACCTGGACACTGCTTTGGCTGTCTGGAAAAAACATGGGCGAAGCCGCTCGCCTGTGGTGTTTTGTGACACCATGGTGCGCCATCATTGCCGCACAGATGCGTGGCTCAGATTCCAGTGAAACTAATAAGAACTGGCTTTGGTTACTGATCGCTCAATTGATTGTCGCAACGGTCACCGTTGGACGGGTCAGCGGCTTCCTGGAGTTTTAGCGTTCCGCATGTACCAACGGAACAGCAAGCAAAACGCAGGTGAAAAGTCTGCAGGTGATTGTTCCAGCCACTGCTGAATCTTATCGAGAGACATCCATTGCACCGCAGTGATTTCGCCCGGATCCGGTGTCACGGCAGCGTCTGAAACACACTGATACAGTACCGTAAATTCGTGAGATGTGTCAGGACATGCCGCGAATTTCTGCAGTCGCTCGACTACAGAATCAACTCCCAGTTCTTCCTGCAATTCACGCACTGCCGTGCTGTCGTAATCTTCTCCGGCACTCACGTGTCCGGAACACGATGATGTCCAGACTGAAGGAAATTCTTCCTTTGAATCGCTGCGTTTATGAATCAGCAGCATACCATTGCTTCGAAACACAAACACATGCACCGCACGGTGTAGCAACTTACGTCGATGCACTTCCGACCGAGTCAGACGGCTGATAACCTGGTCGGCCTCGTCAACGATATCAAAGCATTCTTCACTATCGGTCGCCATCAAAACGGCCAGATAAGTGGAATCAGGATGATTGACGTGACCCAAAGCAGCAGATTGAGTGGGACGCCGACTTTCACGAAGTCCATGAACCTGTATCCCCCCGGACCAAACACCATCATGTGAGTCTGATATCCGACTGGCGACGCAAATGCGAACGAAGCCGCCAACGCGACGGCCATGACAAATGGCCGCGCGTCACAGCCCGTGAGTTCAGCCGCCTTGATACAAAATGGAAACGCAAGTGCGGCGGCACCGTTGTTTGTAATCAATTCGTTCAAAACCATAGTTACAAAGTAGATCGCCGCCAGCGTCGCGTACGGCCCAAAAGGCTCTGTGATCGAAACTAGTTGTGTGGATAAGTACATGGCTGCACCGGATTTTTCGAGTGCTGTGCCCAGACCGAATGAAGCACCAATGGCGATCAAAATCTGCCAGTCGATGGCTTGGCGTCCGTCAGATGCGGACATGCAGCGTGTCACAATCATCAGACCACCGGCAATGAATGCTCCCAGCATAGCGGTTTCACCTTTGCCAAAGAACATGACGGCCAGCAGTCCGACGAATATCGCCAGTGCCACCAGCCATCGCTCATGCCGCAGCGGCTGTGAACCTTCCACGTCGCTGACAAGATAGAAGTCAGCATTGTTGCGATGAGCCTGAACAAAGTTTGGCCCGGTCTGCATCAACAATGTGTCGCCGGCTTCGAGTTTTACGTCACCGATTTTCGTCGTCAGTCGTGCCCCGTTCCGATGAATGGCCACGATCGCCGCGTTGTAGTGAGATCGGAACTGAGCTTCACGAACTGTTTGACCTACCAAAGGTGACGAACGACTGACAACGACTTCGCAAAGTCGTCGACGTCGCTGTTCCTGCGACGACTGATCGACCGCTTCGGTTGCTGGTTCCAGGCCAGGAATCTTTTTCAGGTCAACGATTGTTTCCACGACACCCGTGAACACAAGTCGGTCGTTCGCTTCCAGAACGGTGTCGGGACTTACAGGAGCGATAATGGAACCACGTCGATCGATTTCGATCAGGAACAGACCCGGCAAGCGTCGCAGTCCCGCAGCTTCAATACTTTGGCCAACCAAACGACAAACGGGAGTTACCAACATTTCAACCAGATATTCACGCCGTGAGTCACCCAACTGCTCCATCAATTCCTTGCGTTCCGGAAGCAGCTTGCGCCCAATGGTCAGCATGTAGGCTAAACCAATGAAAGCACACGGTATACCGGCCCATGCGATCTCAAAGAAGCCCATTTCAGGAAGACCTTCCTTGATCATCAATCCATCAACTACAAGATTGGTGCTCGTACCAATTCGCGAACAGCATCCACCCAGAATCGTCATGAAGGATAAAGGAATCAGTAGTTTTGACGGAGCCACGTGTTGTCGTCTGCACCATGACATGACGACCGGAATCAGCATCGCGACAATCGGAGTATTATTCAAAAACGCGGACGTACCAAGAGCAAAAATTGCCAGCATAATCAGGCCACCAAGTTCAGTGCGCGCTGGCCCCAGAACTTTCGCTCCGATCAAATCCACAACGCCCGTTTCTTTCAGACCTGCAGTGACCAGAAACAACGCTGCCACCATCAGCAGCGAGCCACTGACAAAACCACTGAACGCTTCCTGTGCTGTAATGACACCGCACAACGACAACGCCACAATCGCGCCCGCGAAGACCATGTCAGCGGGCTTTTCTTTGCCGAGAGCAATCAGCACCAACAGAGTGACGAGGATCGTCAGCCACATTGGAAAGACGGACTTAATTTTTTCCCACGTCGTAAACATCGGCAGCGCCGGAACGTTATCGGCGGAGATCAAATGCACGTCGATGCAGCGAGGAACATCATCTCGTTCTGCTTTCGCATGAACTGCGATCAGGTTTTTGCCATCCCGCAGCGAAGCAACAGTCTCTGGCGTTAAAGCGATGACACTATGTTTGTCACTTTCCCCGTCAATTTTTACCGCGAGCAAGCCATTGATAAAGATCTCAGTCGCACCTGGATTCTGAACATACAATGCGGCGTTCGCCGGAATTATCTTCAGCGTCAACGTTTTACGCATCCAGATTTCAGGCTTCGCAGACTCCGTCCCAGGGTTTCTCCATTCGGTAAAAACGCGTTGCAGCGGATGATCGAATGTGCCAAAGCCACCGCGCGCCTCCTGCCACTTGACGTCGTCGTAGGACTCTTCCAGCCAACTTGACGGTTTCTTCAGCGAATAACGCCATGGTTTATCGACGATGTCGTCTGCAGTTGCCGTTGAAAGCATTCCGCCAAACAACGCCACAAGCGATGTCGCGATATAGATCAGGCGCATCAATCCGAATGTTCGATTCTTTAACTGAAAATTAGTCCGCACTTCGCGACTCCACATCCGCAAAAAAGTTTGGCTCATCTAAAACGAAGTCTACCGTAAACTTTGTCGGGATTGCGAAGCCCCCCAAGGCGGTGAGAGTTCACTGGTGCGACTTCGCAGTCTGGCAGCAATTTTTTCCGAATCCTCATGACTTCCAATTCTGTAGCACAAATCACTTCATCAAAGCCATGATCTCTTTCTGAGTGAATCGGTTCTGCAATCTCGCTCCGAGCTGTCCCACGATACGTGCGGCAGCATGTGACGCAAGATGGCCAGCCTGTTTCAAACTCATGCCATTTGTGATCCCGTAAAGAAGCGCGCCGGCATACATGTCACCGGCGCCGGTCGTATCTATCGCGTTGACTCCAACACCTTCGATCGGAATGGCGGTGCCTTCACTCATGAGAATAGACCCATTGGCACCAAGCGTCATGGCGACGTTTTCTGAATGTCGGTGAAGTTCGGCGGCACACTCAATTGGATCAGTCTTGCCGGTGAGGCTTTTTGCTTCTTCTTCATTGCAGAAAAACAAATCTACCGGGCCCTTGACCAGTTCCCAAATTTCATCGCGACACATGCTGCACAAAAACGGATCAGACGCCGTGAACGCAACTTTGCAACCATGCAGCTTTGCCGCATTCATGGCCTTGTAAGCGGCAGCCCGCGTCCCCGGATTTGTGAGCAAGTAGCCTTCGACGTAAACGTACGTGGCGCGTTTAATTTCGTCTTCGTTGATATCTTCTTCTGTCAATGTCGCGGAAACGCCGAGATTTGTCAGCATTGTTCGTTGAGCATCTTCAGTGATCAGTACCGCACACGTGCCGGTTTGTCCAAATCCCGCGGCTGCGACTTCTATGGAGACGCCCATCTTCCGCATATCGTGCAGAAAGAATTCGCCCACTTCATCGCTGGCGACTTTGCCCGCATAGGCCGCCTTGCCGCCGAAGTCCGCGACTCCCATAATCGTGTTGGCTGCAGAACCACCCGCACAACGATTGAGAGAAACTCCGCTAAGACGATTGAGCACGCTCTGCTGCTGCTGATCATCGACAAGCGTCATGATTCCCTTATCAAAGCCTGTCTCCGCAACCCAATGATCCGAGACGCGAGCCTGAATGTCCACAAGTGCGTTTCCAACGCCAAAAACATCGTATTTCATTTTGATAAAATAGTTTCTAAAAATTGTCCTGTTAACTTCAGAACAGTCCCAAAATAACATCCTGGAAAGTACGTCAGGCTTTCCAGCCTGACACAAAGAACCACATGTCAGCCTGGAAAGGCTGACGTACTTTATTTCAGACCTGTTCCTCCGGCTTCACGCTCAGCCGCTTGGATAATACCTATCGAATCATAGCAAAAAGGCTAAAATCCTTCGAATCTACCTCGTTCGAGCCACGTTTTCGATCGTTGGTGGGAATAATTCGGCTTGGAATTGTTACCATCTCATTCAACGCAGAAGACGTGGTTTTCTGCTACGTAACGGTACATTTCATGCAAATCTGACGGATGCAACTGCCGCATATTCTTTACTTCTCAACACTGCGTAACTGGTTGCGCTTGCTGTGGCTCTACGGACGGCAATTCGACGTTGCCCAATGGCCACGTGCTTTGCAAATCACTGCTTTTGTGTCAGCGACAGTTCCAATTCGAGTTTTCGAGCAATTACGATTTGGTGCTGCGATCCGCCGTCATGAACTGTCCGAACCGCCCGTCTTCATCGTCGGGCATTGGCGGAGCGGCACAACGAACATGCATAACCTGATGCTTCAGGACCCGCAGTTCTCCAGTGTCACAATGCTGCACTGCGCGATACCCAGTGGATTTTTAACCTGGGGATGGCTGGCAGGTCGAATTCTTTCGCGGAGACTTCCTAAAAGTCGCCCGATGGATGCTGTGCCGCTCGGCATTAATGAGCCAATGTCAGAAGATTTTGCGCTGGCCGGACTGACTCATATGAGTCACTATCTGAACTACTTCTTTCCGCAAATTGCCGAACAGACATTTCGTCAGACAGTGTTATTCGAAAACGCCAGTCCGCTGGATATTGCACACTGGTCAGATCACTATGAATTCCTGCTGCAGAAAATTTCGTATGCCGCCGGTGGCAAACGATTGTTGCTCAAAAACCCGCCGAACCTGGGCCGCATCCCGGAGGTTCTCAAACGCTATCCTAACGCGAGATTTATTCATGTTTATCGCAACCCCTGGCTCGTGCATGCTTCGTCGATGAAGCTGATGGAACGCTTTACTGAAGATCTGGCGTTTCAATCACATGACCGATCGGAGATTGAGACATTCATTTCCCGGCGTTACGTGACGATCATGGAAAAATGGTTCGCTGATCGAGATTTAATCCCGCCTGAAAACCTGATTGAACTGCGGCATGAAGATATTGTGGCACAGCCGATTAAAGTTGTGGAGTCCATCTACGAACGGTTTGAACTTCAAACCTGGACTGATCTGCAGCCACGCCTCAAGGGCTATGTTGACTCCTTGGCAGAATATCAAAACAACGCTTACACCTTCGACCCCGATTACTTAGCCCGCATCGCACCCTTTGTGGAGCCAATGGCGGCAAAATTGGGTTATTCAATTCCTGGATAGGACGTCACTGGAGGACGTCACTGGAGGACGTCACTGGAGGACGTCACTGGAGGACGTCACTGGAGGACGTCACTGGGGACGTCACTGGGGAAGGGACGTCACTGGGGACACAGCATTACCTTGAAACGATGAGGACGTCACTGGGGACACAGCATTACCTTGAAACGATGTGGCATTTTGATAGAATCCGCGATTAAGTAGCGGGGGATTTGGTTGAGTGAGGCACTGGCAGGGGGCGGGCAAATGGCACGATTAGCGAGAGTGGAAGTGTTTGCGGCAGATGAAATCGCCGTAGTACATGTCATGGCAAGGACGGTGCGTCGTTGTTTTTTGCTGGGAGAGGATGCGGTCACGGGGAAGAATTACGATCATCGCAAGCTGT
>Ga0209702_10001712_pt1 | contig 40678 bp, 28 predicted proteins | sample FRY01_FD_187210 | JGI IMG/M metagenome (GOLD analysis project Ga0209702, IMG submission 187210) | Freshwater microbial communities from Lake Fryxell liftoff mats and glacier meltwater in Antarctica - FRY-01 (SPAdes) (version 2) | ecosystem: Environmental > Aquatic > Freshwater > Ice > Glacier...
TCAGTCGGTTTCTCGGCTGTGGCGGGGGATTGCTTGGCCCTGCACCTAGCCGAGAGGCTCCCCGAGGCGAGAGAGCTCGATCTCGTCTTCTGCCACGGACGCGCAGACGCGGCCCACGACGGCCATGACGCCGAGACCTTCGTCCGGAGAGAGCACCGCCTCGTGCACGTGGCGGCGGGTGGCGAGGCCCGACGCTTCGCCTGCGGCGACGAGCTGCGCCTGGCGACCCCGACGACGGCCGTCGAGCTCTGCACGACCCACGTGTCGACAAATATCCCGAACATCACGGTGTGGCGGACGGTCACACAGGTCGAGCGGTGGACGATGCGGGCCGTCGCCGCGCTCCCGAAGACCGCTGGGATCGGAAAGGGTGCCGCGGCGCTCGTGAGAATGAGCCGAGACCTCGCCGCGCGACGGGCCCATTCGCCGGACCCGACCGCGACTATCATTGCAATTGCAACAGGACCGGCCGGTGAGACGATCGCGGTCAGGCTCGAGACGCTTGATACGGCGGTCTTTACTGCCCACGCGGCGTTGCAGATCGCGCTGCGAGTCGCCAAGGGCACCCGCAGCGTCGGCTTCGCGACCCCCGCGGCCCTCTTTGGCCCGGACTTTGTGCTGACGTTGCCAGGCGTCAAGCGGACGTAGGGACACTCGCGCGCGCAACTTAGCCGGATGGCTGGGATCCCTATTCCGAATCGAGGAGCGTGGCCTGCGGCGGGCGAGAGGTGACGCGCCGGGCCGATCCACCTTGCGGCCGTCGCGATCTCGACTACACTGAGCGGTGACCACACCCCTCAAGAACGAAGGATTTTTTTATGCGTTGGAACCAACTTGCCGACGATCTGCCGCGCGCGAAGGCGCTGTCGAACATTCTTTGCGGGGCGGCGATGGCCGACGGCGACTTTGAGGACGAAGAGCGCGTCATCGTCCGCGCCATGTTGATGAAGGTCCTCGGCGCCAGTGAGCTCCCCGCCGAGGTGGAGGCGCACCTCGCCGCATTTTCGGCCGTCACACTTGATATTCACGCGGATATCAAGACTCTCGCGCCCGAGACATCGCGCGAACGAAAGACCCTCTTAAAGGTGACCGCCGACGTCATGAAGGCCGACAGCCAGATGGAGCCCGCCGAGCGGGTTTACTTGGAAGCGGTCGCCGCCGCGCTCGGGCTGGATTTCGCCGACGCGTTTTAGGCGGCACCCTTCGCGGCGTCAGTCCGAGAGGGCGTCAAACGCGATCAGCAAGAGCCCGATCGCGGCCGCGACCGCGAGCCCGGAGATGCGCGCAGGGGCAGCGAACGGCAAGAGCCAAGCCGTCCCGGTCACGACGACCGTGCTGAGACGCGTGTAGCCGCTGGTCCAGGTCTTGTCTGGGGACGGTAAGGCCGTAATCCGACAGAGGTTGTCCTCGAGCGCGGTGAAGCGGCCCGCGGTGAGCCATTGCCGGCGCTCGGCCTCGACCAAGGCGTCTCGCTGCAGACCCGCCAGCCGGGCCACTAGCGCGGCACCCTGGAGGTCCTGCCGCTCAATGGCCGTGCTGTGCGAGAGGACGGCCAGCTGCGCCGCCGGGTCGCCGCCCTCGTCTAGGGCTGCAGCGGCCGCCGTGAGGGCCATATGACGCCTACTCAGAGTTGCTTTGAGTTCATCCGTTTCCGGAGCGTCATCGTCCCGCGTCGGCACGATGAAGGCCAGAACACGCGCGGCCATCAGCTCACAGGTGGCGCGCCACTCGACCCGGCGCTGCGCCAGGCGACGGCGCGTAGCCCTCTCGTCGGCGGCGCGCCAGGTCATCAGGACCCCAGACCAGATGATGAGCGCGATCACCGCGATATCCCAGAGTCTAGGTAGCGCTGCGTGGTTCAAGGGCCGCGTCGTCGCTAGGATTAGCAGACATGCGGCGACGAGTCCCACGAGCGCCCACCAGCGTCGGGTCGCGATGCGATAGAAAAGGCCGGTCCAGCTCATCTTGATCTCCTGTGTGGGCGCCGCGCCGTCGGGTGAGCGGCGGGGCGTGAAGGGAGGGTAGCATAACCCCGCAGGATCGCCACGGGTCGCTGCTGGCGCGCCAGAGTGCGGGCCCCGAATCGACCGAGGATCCAGGCGGGGCCGACGACGGATGACGACGAGGAATCCCTTCGGAAGCCCTCGAAAACTCAACGGATCGCGACGAAACCGTGGGCGCCTGTGCGAGTTCTCTTGTCCCGTGTCCTCGCCTACGGCACAAAGAGACCATGCCGCATCTACGTCACGACCGCACCCGCCCTACCTCGTTCATCGTCCTCGCCCTCGCGGCCGTCGGGCTGGCCGGGGCCAGCTGTGGCGGCGACCCTCAGACGACCCAGGACTTCGTCTCGCGCACCGTCCCCACGACCACGGCGGCGCCACGCACCCAACCCCAAACTCGGACCCATGAGGCACTCTGCCGGCCTTGCCGCACGACCGCGGAGTGCATCGCGGAGACCGCCGGCGCGGTCTGCGCCCCCCTTGGAGACGAGGGCGCGTTTTGTGCCACCGTGTGCAGCGCGAGCAGCCCCTGCCCGACGGGTTACGGGTGCGCCGGTGGTTTCTGCCGCCCGGCCACAAATACTTGCGGTTGCAATTATCTCCACGAGGGCGCGGCCACCGACTGTGCCTTCAACATCGAGACGACCCGCTGTGACGGCGCCCGGACCTGCGAGAATTCAACGCTCTCGGGCTGCATCCCGGTCGCCGGCGCGGCGCCGCTTTGTACCGGCGAGATCGACGCGTGCGCCGCGGTCACGGACCCCGACGAGCTGGCGCGCGTCGGCACGCCCTGCGACGGGACTGATGCGGACAGCTGCGCCGATGGTGTCTGGGTCTGTGATGGGGCGACGGTGGCGTGTAACGATGACGCCGCCACCGTGCGCGAGCTTTGCAATCACCTCGACGATGACTGCGACGGCCAGACCGACGAGGACTTCTCAGGCCTCGGCGTGGCATGTGACGGCGCGGACGCAGACCAATGCGCCGACGGGGTGATCATCTGCGATCCCGATGGTCCGACGACGATCTGCGGAGACGACCTGCAGCCCAAGACCGAGACCTGCAATGGCGTCGACGACGACTGTAATGGCATGACGGACGAGGCGCCCGAGTGCACACCTGCCACCCCACAGGTCTGCTACCCGGGCGTCAGCTTCGACTGGTCCGTGTGCTTCGACCTCGTCCGCGCTGACTCATTTAACCTCACAGACTACGCCTACCCCGCATCCACCGACGCGCGCTATCGGGCACCTGACTTTTATTTGGACCTCCAGACCGTGTCCAGCAACCCGCGGCTAGCGACAAACTTTGTACTCAATGAGTTTATGCAGAGCGCCAAGGGCCGCTATGGCGTCTTCCGCCCGCAGACCGTGGCCCATTGGCAGCGGATCCGGTCGTCGCTCGGGGTCGCGCTGACCGTCAATAGTGGCTATCGCAACCCTGGCTACAACGACGGCATCGATGGTTCTGCGACCTTCTCACGTCATATGTACGGCGACGCCAGCGACGTCACCGCCAATGGCGCCGTGTCCCTGCAGTCGATCGTCAACGCCTGCAATTCCGAGGGCGCGGACTATGTGCAGCTCTATGCAACGCATGTGCACTGTGACTGGCGCGACGACGCCCACACGAGCGACTTCTGGCTAGCCACGCCGCGCGCCTTCGGGGCGACACCGACGCTGACGCCAGACCCGTGGGCTCGCCTCTGGGGCGATATCGACGTCGAGCACCTCAATGAGGACGAGCGCCTCTTGACCGCGCGCTGGGGCGTGGCCTTCGATGAGGGCGAGCCGTGGGTCACGTGGGAGATCATTGCCCCGGACGCGGTTGAGACGGTCGTCGTCGAACCGGCGACGTCCATCGTCGTGCCCGCGGGCAGCAGCGTCCGTTGGCGGATCGGCGGGCTCGTCGAGGGTCAACTCGACGTGCCCTAAGATCGACGTCGCGGCCCCACCGACTCTAACGGAGGATCTTTTCTAGCGCGCCCCTGTATCGCTGCAAGCGGTTGTGGCCCATCTGGGGTGCGCCTTCGAGGCCGTCAAGACCGCGCTCTGCGAGCCAGCTGAGGGTCGGCGTGGGCAAGATCGCTTGAACACCAATCTTCCGATTGGTGGCCTCCCCATCGCGCCAGCGTTTGAGCGCTTTCTCCCGCTCTTTCGTGATCTCGTGCGGTTGCACCCCGTCGGCCGGACGCGGCGGTAGCGCCATCTTGGGGTCGAGGTTTTCAAGCGCCGCGATGACGGTCTCGATGGCCTCGGTTGGCACGCGCGACGGCAAGCGACGACGCCAATCGGTATGCGACGCGGGTGGACGCCGCCCCAGCTCAAGGGCGAGCGCGTTATTGACCACGCGCCCGGACGGGAAATCGATAGACTCGGCGACGCCCTCGCGCCAATCGAGAATCACCTTGAACCGCTGCAGCACGGGAACTGGCTCTGTCTTGCGGCCCGAGCGGGCCAGACGCCAGAAGGTCTCCGACGCGGGGCGAGGTGCATGGGAAGGGGTCTCTAGGACGGCTGCGCAGGCGAGCTCGACCTCCTCCTCGATGCCCATGGCGGCGACCTGGCCGCGCAAGATCTCGGCGAGGCGCAACACATGCCGCGCGTCGTCGAGCGCGTAGGCGAAGGCGCGCGGGTCGACGGGGCGATGGCCCCAGTCGTATTGCTGCCAGGTCTTGGCCAGTTTGAGGTCCAAGAACTGTTCGGCGAGCGAGGCGTAGCCAGTCCTTGCAATACCAAGCAATGTCGCGGCTATCTGGGTGTCAAAGAGGCGATCCGGCGCGACGCCCAGATCGCGTTTCAAGATCGCGATATCATAACTAGCGCCGTGCGCGACGACGACCGCCCCTGGACGCGACCACCACGATACGAGCGGCGCCAAGAGGTCGGTGATGGGCGTCGCTGCCGAAAATGCGAGCGGATCGATGGCGCCAAGGCGCGGATCGCGCCAATCGCCCCACGCAAACTGCATCAGGCAGAGCCGCTCGGCGTAGGCGTGCATGGAGTTACTCTCGGTGTCGAGGGCCAGCTCGCGCTGGTCCTCGATCGCCGCAAAGAAGGCCGCCAGCGAACCCGGATCCGTCGCCACGATGGGGCTCACGCCGCCTTGCTCTGTACTTGTCATGACCCAAACCGCCTGTTAGTCACGCCCATCCGGGGCCCGAAATGGGCGCCGCAGAAAAGGCGAGGACCTATGCTACACGAGAACTCCGCACTACAGAACCAGCTTCAGGAAGACCTCAAGACCGCGATGCGCGCCCGTGACTCCATTCGCGTGGGCACCCTGCGCCTGCTGATCTCGGACCTCAAAAACCTCGCCATCGAGAAGATGGCGACGCCGACCGCCAACGACGAGCTCGCGCTGGTCTCGCGTCACCGCAAGCAACGCGAAGAGAGCATCACGGCGTTCGAGGGCGGTAACCGCCTCGATCTCGCGGAGCGCGAGAAGGCGGAACTGATCGTTATTCTTGAATATTTGCCGCAGCAGCTCACCGTCGAGGAGGCCACGGCCCTCGTCGCGCGGGTCATCGCCGAGATCGGCGCGACCTCTCGCAAAGAGATGGGACGCGTCATGGGCAAGCTGATGCCCGAGACCAAGGGACGCTTTCCTGGGGACCAGCTCAAGGCGCTCGTCGAAGCGGCCCTTGTCTAGACGGGGATCAGCCCGAATACATTGAACACAAAGTGTAGGACGGCCACGGTGCCGCCACCGACGACGGTGACGGTACCGACCCAGAAGAGCGCGCGGCCTTTCTTGGGGGCGCCGGCGGGCGCGGATGCCTTGGCCGGAGCCGACGCGCTGGCCTTCGAGCCAGCAGCTGGGGCAGCTTTCGCGCTTGGCGCGGGCGCGGTCGGCCGAGCTGGCGCGCCCGCAGCAGGCTTTACGCCCTTCGCGGGTGCGGTGGGCATCGGCGCACGATCTTCCGCCGTCGCGTCATCGGGTAGTTCGCCCTCGGAGACCATCACGAGGTCGGGGATCCCATAATCCGATTCCGGCAGGGCGACCGCTTTCTTGAGGGACTTCTTCGGCAGCTGGATCTCGTCGAGAGAGAGGTTTTCAGACGCAAACAGCGCGGCGAATTCGTCATCAAGCGCGTCGCCGCCTTTTTTCGCGGCCGCCGGTGCTGCGGGGGCCGCTTTCACAGGCGCCGTCGGGCTGGGAGCCACCTTCGCGGGCGCCGCCGGGGCGGGAGCCGCCTTCACGGGCGCCGTGGGGGTAGGAGCCGCTGCGCTTGGGCGCGGGGCAGATGCTACGCCAAGCTTGCCACCAGGGGCCGCTGCCCGCGACGGGGAGGCGGCCCCTGGTGACGTGCCCAGCTTCGCGCCGAGGACCGACGCAGCCTTCGCGAACGGGATGTCGAAATTGTGGGGCGGATTGACCACGCCCTCCACGTCAGGCGGCGCCGCGGCGATGGCCCCGTCGATGTCGACTTGTTTGATCTGCAACTGCTGCAGGAGGTCTTCGAGGGCAGCGTTCTCAACATCAATCGAGTCGCCCTCTCGCTGGAGAGTGGCGATGGTCGCCTTTTCCTTGGCGATCCGAGCCTCGGCGGCAGCGGCGAGGTCGGGGCGGGCGTCATTTTCCGCCTTCGCGATCACGGCCTGGAGCTTCTTGAGGGTCTCCCCCGATGCATCAAGCTCTGAGGGGATCTCCAGGGCGCGAGCGTCCAAATCGGCCATCTGCTGCTCGACGCTTTCCATGCCAGCGACTATCTTCTGGCCCAAGGCCCCAAGGGTGGCCCTAGGATTGGTGGCCCGCGCCGCGAGCTGACCGAGATCCACTTCCACGAGCTTTTGGATTTGTCCTGCGTCCATGCGCTTTCTCCTTTCAGCGGGATTCATTATCACAAGCGAGCGAGGCCTGCATGGATACCACGATCGATTCCGCACTCAAGAGCGCGGTTCAAGCCCTCCAAAACAGTGATCCGGCGACCGCCATCTCGCTCATTGAGGGATTCCTAGGTCAGACACCCGCTCCGGTCGGTCCCCCGCGCATGTTGGCCTTCGGGCTCTTGGCGCCCGCCCAGGCTAGCGTCGGCGACATCGGCGCGGCGCGCATCAGCGTTCAAGAGGCTATCACGTTAGCCGAGGCGGCCGAAGATGTCGAATCTCTTAAGCATTATCGCGCTCTCAGCAGCCAGCTGGCGGCGATCGCCATGGACGGCGACGCCATCGAGAGGCGCCTTGAGCACGCGATGGAGGCCCTTGACCGCGGCGACGCGGCGACCGCCGAGACCGATCTCCGCACCGTCCTCATCGCGGCGCTGGGCAACCAGCAGCCCGATCTCGAGGCGACGGCGCGTGGCATGCTCGCGCAGGCCATGCTGATGCGCGGCGCGCCGGCCGAGGCCCGCGAGCACCTCGAGCGCGCCATCTATCTGTCCCGAGAGATGGGCGATCCGGGCGCCGAGGAGCACTTTACCGCGCTCCTCGCTGCCACAGATTCCAGCGACGCTGCGGACCGCTATCGCCTCCAAGGTGACGTCGCCAAACGCGCCGATCGGGCCGCGCAGGAGGCCGGTCAGGCCCTTGAGGCCGGCGATTGGGAGCAGGCCGTGTCAGTGCTTGGACCCGTCGCGGACGAGGCCCAGGCCTTAGAGGTCCTTGAGGCCGAGGCGACCCTGCGGGGGCTCCTGAGCCAAGCGCACCTCATGGGATCGCAGCGAAAGGAGGCGGTCGCGCACGCCAAGCGCGCGGTAGAGTTGGCCGAGAAGGCCGGCGCGACGGAGGCCGCGGACGCCTTCCGCAGCATGTTGCAGCTCTCCGTGGGTCTCGGCATCCCGGTCGAGAAGGCCTAGGCCTAGGCGCCGAGATCGAGGTCTTGGACTGCTTCGGCGAGGCCCTCCGCGAGAGGGCGCGCCGAAAAGCCGAGGTCTCGTTCGGCGGCGCCCGTGTCGAAGCGGACCCACACGGGTAGAGGGATGGGGACGATATACGCGAACTTCCGCCCGTGGCGCGCCTCTAGGGCGTCCCGCAGGGTCCCCATGAAGGTCGCTTGGCTGATGGGGGGCCCCGCGATATTGTAGGCTTGGCCAATGGACGCGCTGTTATTTAGGGCACCCACGGTCGCGATCGCGATGTCGCCGGCGTGGACCCATGGAACACCAATAGTTGGTACAAAACGCACACGACCGGCGAGGCTCTTGGAGAGCTTGAGGGTAGCCTTCGGATCGCGCGAGCCATAGACAGGCGACGGGCGAAGGGACGTCATCGCGAGGCCGAGGCTGGCCGCGAGTTCCCAACCATGTGCTTCTGCAAGTGTCTTCGAGTGTGCATAGCGCCAATCGGTTGTGATGTTCGACCAATCAAAGCCCTTGCGGCTTGTGTCTTTGAGGCGGGTCGACTCGTCGATGGCGGTATAGAGACGGGTCTTGTAGACCGACACGCTGGAGATCTGAACGATGCGCTTCACGTCCGCGCCGGCAGCGGCCTGGAGCGTATTGCTGACCCCGTCTCGGTTGGTCTTAACCATCTCCTCGAGGGTGCCCTGGTTCGACCCGAGCGCCGCGTTCGCGACGACCGCGTTGACCCCGTCAAAGGCCGCCTGCAGCGCGGCCGGGTCGGCGAGATCGGCCTGTCGGATGCTGACGCCATGGGCCTCAAGCCACTTGGCCTTCGCTGGGGTCCGGACGACGCCCACGACCTCGAATCCGGCCGCCCGCAGCGCGAGCGCGATATGAGAACCAATAAAACCGCTGGCACCCGTGACGGCAATAATCTGAGGCTGAGCCTGAGGCTGAGTCATGACTTCCCTTCGTGTTTAAGAGGCCTTCGTGACCTGGCGCTGATGTTCGAGGCGAGCCGCGACGGTGGCCTTCTTCGCCTCGGGGGGCTCGGCGATGGGGTGGTCGTCGCTGCCGTCGGCGGCCACACAACCGAGCATCTCGAAGGGGTTCTCGAGGACATCGATGAGGGTCTTAATGCCGTGACCCGCGTTGAGGCCGTCATCGACCCGCTCGTCGTAGGTAAAACGGAAGGGGATCATCTTCTTGACGACGACCTGCCCATCGACCACGACGACGCGGTCTTCGGCCTTGCCGACCATCGCGAACATCGAGCAGTTGCCCCACTCGTAGAGGTGGTGATAACCGGCCTTCATCCCTAAAGACCCGAGATTGGCCGTGAAGACCGACGTGTACATCGCGTCATTCTTGATAAAGTCCCACGGCAGGATGTTGTAATAATCGAGGGTCCGCAGCAGCTGCACGCCGAAACGCAGGATAGGCCGCGGGATGCGGGACAGGGTGTTGACCTCTTTATCCGTGTAGGTCACAGCGTCAGAGCGCTCGACCGTGATGTTCTCCTGGAGCCCCTCGCAGAGCGTGCGGAAGCTCTGCTCTGGCGGGATCTCGCGCTTCACGGCCGCCAACTTCGCGGCGCGATTTAGCTTCTGGCGCTTGACAGCGAAGGTCATCCAGATCCCTTTCCGCTGGTAAAGGCGCCGGCCCGAGACGAACCGATTCATGGTCGGGTTGTGCTTGAGCGCCGCCGAGACGGCCGCGACGACCATGTGGGTCATGTCCGCGTGAAAGTGCGGCTTGACGGCCGCGAGGTAGGCTTCAATGGCGGACGCGTCGGCGTAGTCGTCGTAATAGACGACGGACTCGTTCCGCGTCGGCATGATGTACATCATCATCTTGCGGTAGGCGTGGATCTTGCCGAGGTAGACCCCGTCCGAACGGGAGGTCTTCAAGGTCAAAAGGGTCACGAGGAGCGCGAGGCTCCCGAGGACGATGAGCCATACCATAGTTAAAATCTCCCGTTCCGCGTAAGAAGACGCGCAGCCTAAAGCGGCGATGACCCTGTATCATGCAGACGACGCGACGGGTCAAGGGCGCTGGATCTATTTGGTTCTGACGCGTTTATTTGTGTAGCAACTGCATGCCCCCGAAAGAAAACGAGCCTGAAATGACCTGCGACGCCCCCCACCTTCATACCCGCCTTGGCCTCGGCGCCATGCGGCTCAGCGATGAGACGACCGTCGACCCGGGCGAGGTCCTCGGGCGAGCGATTGATTGCGGTACCATGTTTTTTGATACGGCCGACGTCTATGGTCCGGACGCGAAATCTCAACACCACAACGAGGCGTTGATCGCGAGCGCGCTGGCCGGGTTCGACCCATCGGCGCGCGCTGAGATCATCGTGGCGACGAAGGCGGGGCTGACCCGCAAGGGCACGCGTTGGATGCCCGACGGGGATCCGAAATCGATCACGCGGAAGGCGAATCGCAGCCTCAAGGCCCTTGGTGTCAAACATATCGATCTATTTCAACTCCATGTACGTGACCCGCGCGTCCCCTTTGAGGACACCCTCGGCGCGATGTCGGACCTCTATCAGGCCGGCAAGGTTCGCAGCCTCGGTCTTTGCAATACAACATTTGGCAACGTCGCGGCGGCCCTCTCGGTCCTCCCTGCGGGTAGTCTTGCCGCTATTCAGAACCCGCTAAGTCCGCTCAACGCCGCGGACGCGACCGAGGCGATGGCGTTGCTACCTCTGTGCCGAGCCTTGGGCCTCAGCTTCATCGCGCATAGCCCATTGGGGGGCCGAAAGAAGTCATCAACCCTTGGAGCGCACAAACAAATTGCCCGGATCCACGGGCTCCTCCTCGCGGCCGAGCCGGCGGCCCCCGGTCCCCACGCCATGGTGCTCGCTTGGCTCATGTCTCTCTCGCCCGAGATCGTGGTCATCCCGGGCGCGACCCGCGGCGAGACGGTGGGGTCGAACGCGCGGGCCCTCACCTATCCCTGGCCTGCTGCGACTATCGACGCCCTCGACGCCGCCTTTCCGGCTTTTGCGGCGCTGCGGACGGCAGCCCTCGCGCGCCCGATCACCAACTTGCAAGACGCGATCACGGCCGCGACCACGTTCACACCGCTGCCAGCCCCTGAAGAGGCCGAGGTGGTGATTACCGTCGGCATCCAAGGCTCGGGCAAGTCGTCCGCGATCGCGCCCTATGTCGACGCGGGGCACCTGCGCCTCAACCGCGACGAGCGGGGCGGCAAGCTCATTGACCTCATCGCCCCTCTCGCGACACACCTCAAAGATAAGAAGAGTGCGGCGATCCTCGACAACACCTACGCCACCGCCGCCGCGCGAGCCCCCGTCATCGCGGCGGCCCAAGCGGCCGGTGTCCCAGTGCGCGCGCTGTGGCTGGACACCTCGCTCGCCGACGCGCGCATCAACGTCGTCAAGCGCATGCTCGAACTGACCGGCCAGCTGTGCGGTCCCGATGAGCTCAAAGCCCTCGGAAAAGAGCACGCGAACCTCATCCCACCAGCCGCCCACCAGATGTTTGTGGGCCTCTTTGAGCCGCCGACCATGCTCGAGGGCCTCAACGCCGTCGAGAGGCGGCCCTTCGTCAGACGCGCCTCCGGGCACACGACGCGCGGCCTCCTGCTCGATGTCGACGGGACCCTGCGCCTCACCCGCTCAGGGGAGAAGTACCCGAAGGCCGTCGATGACTTCGAGATTCAACCTGGGCGCGTGGACGTCCTCAGGGGCTGGGTAGATGCCGGCTGGCGCCTCTTCTTCGTGTCGAATCAGAGCGGCATCGCGTCCGGAAAGGTCGAAGCCGCGGTCGTCCAGGCCGCCATGGAGAACACGGCGGCGGCCCTCGGCGTGCCAATCGACGCGATCATCTACTGCCCCCACCCCGCCTTTCCCGTCGGCTGTTTTTGCCGGAAACCGATGCCAGGGATGGGAGTCAAGCTCATGGAAGACCACGGGCTTGATCCGAAAAACCTCGTCATGGTCGGCGACATGAAGTCGGACGCCGCATTCGCTGAGAGCATCGGTGCACGCTATTTCGACGCCGAAGACTTCTTCGGCCCGGCGGGACCCGACCCGAAGTCCGCTTAGACGCAGCGGCCGACCCAGCCTATTTGTGGGTGATCATCAGGTGGTTGTTCTCGGCCTTATCTGGGTAGCCGAACTGGACGGGTAACGCCCGCTCCGGCTGCGACTTCCACAGCTCGATCATCGCGTTCTCGGCCGTCTTAGAGCCAGGGAACATGTTGCCGGTAAAGCGGCCCCACACGTCCTGCTTGAAGCCCTTCTCTGCGGCATGAAAGGGCGCGATCCCTGAGGTCTCGGAGATCATCCACGCCATCTGATCGAGCAGCAGGTTCCGAATGATGCTGAAGTCATCGCGCCAGATGAGGTAGCTCGCGGCTTTCATCATCGCAGTGAATTTCCCCTGTGCTTTCAGATATTTTTCAACTGCGGAGCCCTTCAGTTGGTCATCGTTGAGGTTCGCGCGCATGTGGCGCCACACCTGCGTCGGGGCCTTTTCGACCCCACTCTTTTTGAAGCGCAGCTCGACGTTGCCGAAGAACGCGTTGCGATTCTTTTGCTTGGACGCCTCGGGGGTCGCGTCGAACGCGGCGATAGCCGTCGGCGTCAGATAGACGACCTCGCCTTTATCATTGAGGTCAAACCAATGCACCGAGATGGGTTCGTAGCCCATCATGTGGAGAGCCGTCAGCGCGAAGACCAGCGGGGCCGGCACTGGGCTCTGGTTGAGCTCTTGCAGGTCGATGGTGCGGCTATGGTTGACCTGAAACAACTTGATGAGAAACGCGTGCTGCTGCTTGAGATTCTTCATCAGCGCGGGCACCTCCATGGTACCGACCGCGCGCGGGTCGCCGACCCACTCGAGCGACATCGTGGTGATGAGGTTCGCCTCGGGGAAGACAGCCAGCGCGTGCAGGAGATCGGCGCCGCCAAAGGGATAGACGACGTTCTTGGGGAGGTCCGTCGGCACGAGGGGCCCGAGGAAGACCTTGGCCTTGTCGTACCAGCGCTTGCGGAAGATATCGACCCGCCGCGAGACCTCTTTGCAGGCGCTGGCGATGGACCTCTCGCGGATGCCAGCGGGCGGTGTCGCGACCTCTGCGCGAAGGTCGCACGCGACATAACGGCGAAGCATCGACAGCTCGCGGTCAAAGGTCGCGGGCTCTTCGGCGTGCGCGGGTGACTGCAGAGCGAGACCCGTCACGAGGACGGCAAACAATGAGATCAGGCGATGAGACTTCATGGGGTCCTCCAAGACGTGCGGTAGCGATGCCACAACAGTGGCAAACGCTCAATCATTCAGAAAACCGCGCGAACTCACCAGGGGATGATGTCGCCGCTCTGGTGCCAGAAGGTTCCGGTGTTCTGCGGGGTCAGGCGCTCGAGGACGCCAAGGATGCCACGCGCGGACTCGTCCGGGTTGATAAGGCCGCGGTTGCTGGTCATCTCGGTCCGGACGAAGCCAGGATGGATGATCGCGATTGAGATCCCGCGCGGGGCGAGGTCCATCGCGAGGTTCTTGCCAGCCATGTTAAGGGCGGCTTTCGACATGCGATAGCCATAGGATCCGCCAGAGGTGTTGTCGGCGATGCTGCCCATCCGCGAGGTCACTAGCCCGATCCGACCACCGGCGATCATGCGAGGCAAGAGCGCCTCGACGACGCGCAGTTGGGCAACGGCGTTGATTGTGATGCCCTCGGTCATCGCCGCGAAGTCGAGCTCGCCGAGGGCGCCGTCGCTTGGATAGATCCCAGCGCTCATGATGAGCCCGTCGAGTTGCCCGATGTCGTGTGCTTTCAGACCTTCAACGAGGCGAGGCACGCAGTCGGCCTTGGCGAGGTCGATGCCGTCCACGACTATGGCGCCGGTCGCCAAGAGGTCGGCAGAGGGGGTGCGGCAACCAGCCGCGACGCGCATCCCGGCGGCGCGGAGCGCACGGACGAGCTCGAGGCCGATTCCGCGGGCGGTGCCGTTAACGAACCAAGTAGGGTTTTTCATTGAGGGCTCCTCTGGCGTGGTAGATGTTGCCGCGTCGATGAAACATGCACCTCAACGGGTGTCAAGCCCACTAGCCTTGAGGTAGGCATCGAAGGCCCGACGCGCATCGGCGCGTGTATCGCAGCGGATCGCAGCGTCGACCCGACGATTGATGTGGGGACGGGCCTCGGCGTAGAGGCGGCTCGAAGCCCTACCACCCGCCACGGATTCCCACTCTAGGACGACGGCGTTGAGGTTCAACATCGCGGCGCCATGGCTGCGGGTGAAGAGGGTCACGGCCGAAGCTACCCGGGTGCAATCCGCGCCGGCCGTGACGATGGCGTCACCAAGCTCGCGCGTGAGGGATAGCCAACGTTCGACGTCGGCCGGGCGCGGGGCCTCGGCGCGGGGCGCGCGGTTGGGCGAGCTCGCGACACGCGGCGGAGGTTGGTCTGCCGGCGAGGCGGTGGGCTCCGTCCGGCCTGCGACGGGCGCGCAAGCGAGGACGATGTGGGCGCAAGATGCGAAGAGCGCACCCCTTACGAGGCGCGCTCCCACCAAAGAAACTCGGAAAACGGAGCTCAAGCAGTCTCGACGGCCGGCGCGGCCGCCTTTTTGCCGGAGAACATCTGTTTGACGTCCCAAAGCGGCCCCACGATGAACGACAGCGGGTCATCGGCGAAGGCGGGCGCGTTCTTCTCGAAGGCGACGTGGCCGACGATGTTGAGGGCCCAACCCGCCGTGAACGCGCCTGCAGCGCCGAACCAGAGGGGGCTGAACGACGGCGTCACGAGGAGGCCGGCGGCCCCAGCGACGATCATTGGAATACCAATGAGGTGAAGCTGGCGGTTGATGCCGTTCTGATGCGTGGCCTCGTAAAAGCGCACCGACTCGGCGGCGCGGTCTTTAAAGGAGCCCTGAAACTCGGGGTGGTTTTCGCGCCAGGACTTCTCGAGCTGGGCAAAGCCACGCGCGAACATCACCAGGGCGGGGGCTTTCTGGCCGGTCAAGAGAGTGCTCATGCCGCCGACGGCCCACTTGATGCCTTCCTTGCGACCGGCAGCGCCGCCGGGTCCGGCCTGTAGGGCGCGCTTAATGGTGTTTGCGATTTTCATGCTGTCTCCATCGTCGATTGAACTTGAGGGGGGCCGTTCACCCGGCCCGCGCGGACGCATCACTAACCGATCAAGCGCTCGGGTTGAAGTCTCGGGTCGCGTTCGGGGGACAAAAACGGCCGCCACACTGGGCGGCGGCCGCCAACGACAATAGCGCGAACTAAATGATCGCGTCGACGTCCCAGATCCGAATGCGCTTATCCGACGAAGCGGCGACGAGCCATTCATTGTCGGGCGAGAACACGACCGCGTGGACCCCCTTCGGCTTGATCGGGAGGTCGATGAGCTCTTCGAGGGTCACGAGAGACCAGATCCCGACGGAGCGCTCAGACCCGATCGCCAACATACCGCCAAAGGGCGACTGCGCGAGGCTGAGATGCCCCGCGACGCCTGGCTCGAACGCGACGCGGGGCTCCCACGTGCTGGTCGACCAGATCCGGATCTGCCCCTCATAGCCGGCGCTGAGGAGGCGGTCTCCTTCACGTGTGAGGCCGCCGAGGAGGACGGAGGCCTTGTGCCCGGTCGGCAGGACGACGTGGGTGCCGTCGCTGAGGTTCCAGAGGAAGATGTCTTCGCCAAGCCCTGAAGAGGCGAGGCGCGTCTCGTCATCGAGCCAGATGAGGCTGTGAACGCTGCGTGTGTGGCCTTTAAGCGTGTGCAGACACTCGCCTGTTTCGCGGGACCAGATCCGGATCTGCGTGTCTTGGCTGGCGGAGGCCAGAAGACGGCCGCTGGGCGAGTACTGGACGACCGTCAGCGCGGCTTTATGGCCGTGAAAGACCTCGCCGATCTGAGTGTAGTCGGTGAGCGAGAAGCGCCGCACGTCCTTGTCGGCCGACGCGGTCGCGAACTCCAACCCGTCCGGCGAGATCGCGAGATCGTGGATGGGTTTATCGTGCGCTTCGATGAGGGCCACCTCGTCGAAGTCGTCTTCGACGGACCAGACTCGAACCTGATTGTCGAGTCCGGCGGTCAGCATGAAGCGGCTGTCAGGGGTAAAGCGGATCGCGGACACCGGCGACTGGTGCGCAACCAGCGAAATATGTTCCTCTTCCATTTCCATCCGAACCCTCACATGCTCGCTATTGTGCGAGCTTCTGATCTTCAACTGGCGTGAGCGCAAGCAGCTGCGAACTTCCAATGCTGAGCGAGACAGTGAATGGGTCACCATTCAGTGGCACGCCCAGATCAAACCGAAAGACGAAGCGATTGAACTGCGGGAAAAGCAGCCGCAGACCTGCACCGACACCGTGATTTATAGCCATAGCACCGGAGACATCTCCGACGCCGCCGGCATCATAGAACAAAACTCCGCCAAAGTGGACCGATCCCAGCACGAAGGGTGGTGAGCGCCACTCAAAGTTCACCCGAAAGCGGTCCGCGCCAAAAACGAAGAAGGCCTGTGAAGGGTATCCGCGGAGGCCGTTGTCGCCGCCGAGCGCCACAAGTGTCCGAAAGGTATCACGATGCCGTACTTCAAGGTGAGCCGACATCGCGAGGCGGCCGAAAAACCTGGGCGTCGCGGCGCGCAAGCGGACCTCGTAGACTTGGTCGATCACCTCACCTTCCTGGAGGCGTCCGGCGAGACCGGCCTTAAAGTCGATCAGGGCGTGATCGCGTCCAGATTCAGGCGCTAAGACGAGTCCCCCCGACAGACGCCATGTCAGCGCGTTGACTCGGCTGCCGAAGGTCCTAAGCGGCGCGCCACCAAAAGCGGACATCCAAGGCCCGACGCGGATCTCCTCCGCGAGCCCAAAGGCGCCTAGCTCGGAGAAGATCACCCAGGTCGGCTCAAAGACCTCCCAGCCGACAAAGGGGAAGGCCTCCTGCCGGGACACCGGGAGCACGTCGTGCTCAAAGGCCGCCCGCGCTGGATCGCGCGGATCGAGGGAGGCGAGGCCGGTGTCCTTGTGAGCGCCGTAGTCCGTGACAGAGAGCGCGTAGCCGACGCGAAGACGATGAATCGCCTTCGTGCCGAACTGCCGGAGGGCCGCGAGGCTGCCCTGGTGGATCGAGCGATCCCAGATCCGAGGTATGGCCTCAGTCTTCGGCGTGGCGGGATTGTCCCATGCGAGCAAGGTGCGCGCCTGCAGCTGCCGTCCGACCGATTCGCTCCAGGCGTAGTCGAGATCGAAGCCCCAGAGGGGACGCAGCTCGTAGATCGGGAGGCCAAAATTGACGGCACCGCGCGTGCCTTCGATCTTCCCTGTGCGGTTATTTATGATGAGATCAAAAGACTGTGAGAGGGACATGCGCGTATCAAAGAGACGCCGATTCCAAAAGATATCGCCGACCGCGGTCGTCGCGGGCAGGAGCTCAAAGTTTCCGCCGAGGACGATATTTCGACCCAAGAAGTTGCGCTCCAGGAGCTGAAGGCTGAGCTGGTTGAGCAGGTTATTGTTGAAAGAAAACGACGACTCGAGACGCAGCGACCAGAGGTCCCGGGTGTAGACGACGGCGTCGACGAAGGTACCGTCGTCCTCGCCTTCGGCCGGCAAGACGGGCAAGATCGCGACCATCGAGACGATCCCAACGTTACGAATATTTCGGACCGTCTCGGCCGCCCTGACGGGGTTCCAAGGCTCGCCGACCCGAAAGAGCAGCTCGCGCCTGATCGTTTTTTCGCGCGAGAGCACGTGGAGACCGTTCAAGAACGTCGGCCAGGGCTCGTCGTCGACGAAGACCTCCTCCCTCAGCAGGTGCACGGTGCGCAAGGTGCGGCCCGCGGCGAGCTCATTCGAGACGCGCCGAAGGCCGGCGTTCTCAGCCGCTCGGATCGCGCGCTGCACCTCATAAAGAGGCGGCGGCTCTGCGGGTGGATCGGGCTCGGCAGCGGCCGAGATACCGGAGGCACCCGCGAGCAGCAGCGCGACGGCCAAGGCGAGTCTCGCGAGGCGCCCAAGTGCGATGCGAAACATGATCAGCGGGGCGCGAAGAGATCGGCGCAGCTGGTGCCTCGGGGCGCAGGGATGCTGGCGGCGGTCTCCGGATCCACAAAGGACGCGGACAGCGCGCTCACAAGGTCATGGATCTCGCAGATGGGCGACAGGAACGTCACGGGGGTGCTGCGAGCGACGGCCGGCGGGTAATCTGACTCGTAGCGCGTCACGCAGACCGGCGTCGTGATGTGCGGGTGGCACGAGCGCGAGTCATAAAAGAGCGCCGCCGTGGTCGTGCGGTCGCCGTAGGTCACGTTGTTCGACAAGGCCTCAGCCGGGAAGACGGAGGCTTCGATCGTCGAGGCGCCTGGCATCGCGGGGTCCAAGGTCCAGCCGGAGGTAGCGTCGGCATACGCTGGGACGCCAAAGGCTTGATTCAGCGTGGTCTGGGCGGGGCCAAAGAGGGTCTCGTCCCATGAATTTCCGGTCAGGAGCACCTTCGGCGTGTGTCCATCTTCCCGAAATCGAAGGACAAAGGGCGCGTAGGCGAGGGGGTCTGCGCGCTGAGAAAACCATTGCAGCAACGACATGATTGGATCGCGCCAGGCGCCCTCGGCGAGGTAGGGGCCGTCGTTGGCGAGGCCCAGGGTGCCGTCGACGATCCCCGTCACGAGGCCGGCGTTCGACGGCGCCATCGGGAGGTTGACCGAGAGGACGTAGGCCGAGCCGACGCTCATGACGACGTGGGAGACCGACGGATCGAGGGCCCAGACCCCGGGGGTGAAGCTGGTGCCAAAGGACAGGGACTCCATGAGGAGACGGTCGGTCGCGAAGGTCGCACCGACGAAGGCGCCGAGGCCGTTCGCGCCGGTGTCCTTGAGGTAGCGAATGAGGACATGCGTCTCGATCGCGATGGACGACAGGTTCGCCTCGATGACGTCGGGGTCAAACCGGCTACCCAATCCGAAGAGGCTACCGACGCTAACGGTGGCACCGCCGGGGTCGCCCACGCCGTCCGACTCGGCCTTGCCATTGTATGAGTTGAAAATATCTTTGGGCACGGGGACGACGAGAGCCTCGGCGCTGAAAAAGGCCTCGGTCTGGCGACCACCGTGAAAGGGCAGGTCGAGGACGACCGTGGCGATGTTCCTGAGGCAGTTCGTGACCGCGAAGGGCATCGCCTGCCCGCGAGTCTCAGTGCCGCCGTGGGTAAAGATCGCCACGGGGATCTCAATGTCGTCGCGCATCGCGCCTGTGGTCGGGTTGGCCATGTGGTCCGCGCAGAAATAGACCGAGAAGGGGATAAGAGCGCTTGAATGCGGTACCGGCGCGCCATCGACATATTTGTGACCCGAGGGCACAGGGCGCCCCGCCGTCGTGGCTTGATTAAAGGATGGCATCACGAGCCCACCCTGAACGACGCGCGCGACACGCCCGTGGTAGGTGCCGCCGGCATAGGGACCCGATTCGGACGCGAGCCCCTCGGCGTCGAGTCGAGCGTCGGCGTTCCACTGGCTAGGCATGTACGCGAAGGTGCCCGTCGGCTGGCCAAAATAGTCGTCGAGAGCGGACCCGAAGATGTCCTTGCCATCCACCCAAGTGAGCTCGGTCGCAGACGCGGACCCGACGTGGGATGTGGGTGCCTGGAGTGCGAACGCGTCAGCCGCGTCAAAGAGGGCCGAGAGCCAAGGGATCGTCCGGTCAGTCGTGAAGACCGTCGCCATCACGACTCTGTCGTCGGTCAAGGCCAGCGCCTCGCGCAACATCGTCCAGCTTGCGTTCCCTCGGGCCCGCGCGCCGTCCGTGGTGGGTGCTGCCGGTGCGGCGAACGCGAGGGCGTTCAACACGGCCGGCGGAGCAACGATGGTCCGGCCATCGACGTCTTTGACGCCCTCTTCAATGATGATGGCGTAGGTTGAGCCGGGGACCATCGCATAGCCCCAAGCCGGCAGAACTACAAGGATATCGGCTTTCGCGAAGAAGTCGAATTGGGCTGGGAAGCGCACGCCGGCGTCAGGCCCTTCGAGTCCAACATAGGTGACTCGATCCGCGAAGGTCTCGAGGTCGGGTGCGGCCGCCATCGGGAAGAATGACGCGGACGAGAACGAAAAACCTTCGCGGGTCTTGAGCAGCGCGTCGAAGCGGTCGAGCTGGAGGGACGCCGCGAGGGACGCGAAGCGAGGGTTCGACGCGAGGGGGGCCATCGCGAGCGCGCCGTCATCACCCCAGAGGGTGTCGTTCGGGAAGGCGCCGTCTAGGATGTGCTGCGAGGGCTGCATGCCGCTCAGGAAGATGGCGTCGGGCTCGACTGGGGGCACGACGACGTCAGGTCCGATATCAGCACCAGCGACATCCCCAGCGGTGACATCCTGGGCCGTGACATCATTAAGAACGTCAGCCGACACGGTGTCGGTCGCGGGCTTCGGATCATCGCCACAACCGGGCACGATTGCGCCCAGTGGGGCGAGACAGGCGAGGGCGAGGGCGGTGGTCACGCGGCGGCGGGTGAGCGAGCTAAACATGTGTATTTTCCTTACGTAACGCGCGTCTATGGCGTATGACCGGCGTGGGCTCGACCTGCCATCATCTACTGGCGACGAGGCCCTGGCGAAGCGCCGGAAGAGCCTATCATAGCACCGGTTCAACGCCTCGACCATGGCGTGATGAGAATCTGAGAGTTGGAATCCTGCCATGGCCCTTCAGTCGGTTCAATCGCGTCTCGATGCCGGGCGACTGCGCCGAATCAACCCCGGGGGGATCATACGGACTCGGCGCGGAGGTCGTGCGCAGGTGACCGCTCATTCACCCTCTCGCGTCGCTTAAAAAAATGACATAAATAACAGTGATTTATGAGATCGGCGCTGGTTCGTTACAGTATTTTTACCGAGGACAGCCTTCCGCGATGAAAGAGATCGGGTACACGGTGCATTGAGTGCCATAGTGAACGACCGAAAAAACAGAGCCCCAGCGAGCGCCGCCTCCCGACTTCCGGGCACGCGGGTCCGGTTCGGCGCGTCTGGCGCTCGCGTCACAGCGGCGCTCCTCACGCTGGCGTGGGTGGGTGTGCCCCTCGGTCTCCACGCCGAGCCCCCCGAACCCAAAGACAGCAAAGACAGCGTAGAGCTCGACCTGCGGCTCGACCGCCCGATTATCCGCATCGACTCGGACCGCCAAGCCACAGCCCCGCGGGTCACGCCGCTGCACCGGGCCTACGTGCGTTTGCGCATCACAGCGAGGGCTGCGACCGCGACGACACGACACGCCCCACTGAACATCGCGATCGCGGTCGACCGGACGGGACACGAAGACCCCGAGATGGACGCGGCTATCACCGAAGCCGTGCAGCAAGCGCTGGAGAGCCTCGCGCCTCACGATGTCGTCGCCCTCGTCGCCTACTCCGACACTGTCGAGGTCCTCGCGGCCGCTGGCCCCCCGCGGCAGGCCGCTGGGATCATGCTGCGCCTTATGGCGGGCAAGGGTAACGGCGCCCTCGGCCCCAATGCCCGGGGAGCCAACCTCTTTGGCGGGGTCGCGAAGGCGGCCGCCGAGGTGCGGCGCCACACGAGCCACTCCCGGGTCAGTCATGTCCTCGTCATCTCGGCGCAACCACCCGGTCTCGGCCCACAGAGCCCCAACGCGCTCGCCCAATTCGGAGCCTCTGTGGCGCGAGAAGGCGTGGGGGTCACGGTCATTCAGACGGGCTCGCCCGACGAGCCGGCCATCCGCGCGCTGACGGTTGGGGCTGGGGGGACCTTCCTCGCGGTCCAAGACGCGGGGCAAGTTGGCCCGGCTGTCGACGAGACCATCGCCCGCCTGCGGAGCGTGCGAGCGCGGGACATACGCGTGCAAATGAGCTTCGACGGAAACACGCCGCCGACCCGCATCGTCGGCTCTGTCGGCGAGATCGCCCGCACGCGGGTAAACGCCTCATGGCGTGAGCTCCGAGCCGCGCGCACCCTCGAGCTCATCGCCCAGGTCGATACGGATCGATGCGTGCCGGGCTCGCACCCCTTCGCGCAGGCGGAGCTCCGCTACTTTGATGTGCAAACAAATCGTGAGATCACAGTGTTGGCCCCCCTCGGTGTGACATGCGCCCTGGGCGACACTCACGAGTCCCATTTCGACTTCGAGGTGGCGACATCGGTGTCGATCGCGCTGGGGGAAGAGGCCCGCGAAGCGGCGCGTCGGGCTCTCGGGCGGGGGGATCGCGTCGAGGCCGAGCGCGTATTATCGGTTGTACTCAAAGAGCTACGCGACACGGCGTCCGCGATGAAGCACCCCGAGATCATGTCGGTGGTGGACGACCTAGAGAGCGAGCTGCGTACCCTTGACGGCTTGCCGCCAGGGGCCTATCGCGACGCTCCATGACTCAAAACACACGCCCGCGGCGCACCCTCGCGCTCATGTTGATCGCGATGACGCTGATCCCCGTCGCGCTCTTCGCGATCCTCGGGTCACGCCTCATCGACGATCAAGAGGCCCTGAGCCGGGTTGAGGCGACGCGCGTCTTTGATGACCGCCTCGACACCCTCGAGAGCGCCATCCAGACCATCGTCCGCGGCCTCGAACGCGAGTTGTCGCGCTACACCGAGACCCTGCCCGAGGACGCTGCGGCCCTGTCCGAGGCCTTTCGTCGGCTCCCTCGCGAGGTCGACGCCCTCGTCCTAAACGACGAGGGCAAGCTGGTCTTTCCGTCAGCCCGTGGCGCCGGGACCCGCCGCGAGACGGCCTTGGTGGACCGCACGAGACGATTTGTGCAGCAAGGAGTTTTGGGGCAGGTCGCGCGCCGCGAGCCCGTCGCAGGCGTGTCCGCTGCCGATGACCGCGGCTGGCTGAGTCCCGCCATCCACGGCACGCAGACGTTCTTCCGTTGGTACCGCAAGGGTCTTCGCACGGTCTTCTTCGAGATCGGCGAGGTCTCCCTCGCCAGCGAGCTCGTGATGCAGCTCCCCGACACCCCTGAGGGCGCCGGCGGGGACACGGCCAGACCCACGCGGACCATGCTCTTGGACGCTAGCGGGGCGACCCTCTATCAGTGGGGCCTACACGAGCCCGACGTCCAAGAGGCACCCAAATCGACGCGGGTGCTGGTGCAGCCATTGGCGGGCTGGCGTCTGCAACACTACGCCCCCGAATCCGAGCTCTCGGTGGCCTACGAGGGCACCCTGATGACCGCGGTCTGGGCCGGTCTCGTCGGACTAGCCTTTATTTTGGGCGGCTGCGCGTGGCTCATTTGGGTGGCGCGGACCCGCGAGATGCGGGTGGCGCAGCAGCGAGTTTCATTTGTAAACCAAGTATCTCATGAGCTCAAGACGCCGCTGACCAATATTCGTATGTACGCCGACCTCCTCGCGGCGTCCCTAGAGGACGACGACATGGAGGGGCTTGGGGACACAGACCCGCGCCAGCGTCACCTCGCCGTCATCGTGCGCGAATCGGACCGGCTCTCGCGCCTCATCCGGAACGTCTTGAATTTCGCCCGCTCGCAAGAGGAGCGCCTCAAGGTCTCCGTGCGGCCCGGCCGCATCGCGCCCGTCGTGGAGGGCGCGGTCGATAACCACCGCGAGTCTCTCCGGGGCCTGGAGATCGCCGTGGACCTCGATCTTAGCCACGATCCGGTCCGCGTCTTTGATGCGGACGCGGTCGAGCAGATCCTCGGCAACCTCATCTCGAACGTCGAAAAGTACGCGCGCACCGGCCACTACCTCGGGATCCGCCTTGAGAACTGGCCGGAAGCGCCGAACGGCCAAGGGGTGCGAATCCTCGTCCGCGACAGAGGCCCCGGGATCGCGAAAGAACACCGCGAGCGCATCTTCGAGCCCTTCTGGCGGGCGTCTGACAAGCTCTCGGACGGCGTCGCCGGCACCGGGATCGGCCTCGACATCGCGCGCCGCCTCGCGCGCCTGCACGGCGGCGATCTGCGCCTCCTGCCGAGCCCCGAGGGGGGGTGTCTCTTCGAGGCCGTGCTTGCAACCCCGCCCCCGACGGCGGACTATTCGCGCAAGACCTGATACACACAACCTTCCTAATCCGATGGAGCCGACCCATGAGAGTTCTCGTCGCTGAAGATGACAATGATATCCGCCAGGGCCTCAGGGAAGTCCTCGAATCAGAAGGCTATGAGGTCATTGAGGCCGCCGACGGCGTCGAGGCTATCGAGTTTTTCAATAGCAAAGACCCTGAGGTCGCGCTCCTCGACATCATGATGCCGGGCAAGAACGGCTACGACGTGTGTCGCGAGATCCTCAAGATCAAGCCGGCCCTACCGGTCATCTTTATCTCTGCGAAATCAGAAGAGATCGACCGCGTCATTGGGCTAGAGCTGGGGGCCGACGACTTTATCTCCAAGCCCTTCGGTGTGCGCGAGGTCATCGCTCGCATCCGCGCGGTCACCCGCCGGGCCTTCCTGTCCCGTAGCCCGGAACAGCGAGACCCCGAGCAGGTCGAGATGGGCGCGCTCACGATCTTCCCGCAGCAGCTCCGCGCCCGCAAAGGCGAGGAGACGATCGAGCTGTCACTGCGGGATGTGCGCATCTTGATGTTGCTCTTGAGAGAGCGCGGCAAGGTCGTCACGCGAGAGTTGCTGTTCAATGAATGCTGGGACATGAATTTCCTGCCCAACTCGCGCACCATCGACCAACACATCTCGAAGCTGCGTAAGCGCGTCGAAGATGACCCACAAAACCCTGAGATCATTCGAACAGTCCACGGCGCGGGCTACCGCTTCGAGTGACCGAGGCGGGGCGATTATTTGTGTTCAAAGAAATACGCCTGGCGCATGGACACTACGCGCAAGTCGCGTAGAGACCCGCGAAGGGCGGCCACGGATTGGCGTCTCGCCGCGCGCCTGCTAGGAGTCGGTTATGGGATTTTTTCGTACACTGTATCGCGAGACGCGCGACATCCTTGGGCTCAAGCCCCCGTCGGAGAACGACGCGCAGCGCGCCGAGCGCGTCTGCGATGAGGTCAAGGGCGATCTCGGGGGCAAAAAGAGCCGCCGCGGCGACGACTGGGTCCTTGTGGCGCAGGTCGGCGACCGCAGCGTCGAGATCTGCTTCGAGGTCGCGGGCGGCCGCGCCCTTATGACCATCGCGTCAGAGCTCGGCGACGGCCCGCACTTCAAGCTCCTCGTCGACTCGAGCGACAGCATTCCCCCAGGGCGCAGCCGTCGCTCGGTCGGGACGGCCCTCTATTTGGACGCGCCCGACGAGGGCACCCTCGACACCTTCGAGACGATGTGGAAGGCGCTGCCGACTGGCACCCGTGGTAACCTCTCATCGCAAATACAGAAATCCAGCGCGACCTTCGTGTTCAGTGGGACAACGTTCAACTTCGTCCCCGAGGTCGCGGTCTTCACGACGCCCGGCGCCCGCAGCCAGATCCGCGGACAAGCGCAGCTCTTCGCGCGCCTCGTGGCCGAGATGGAAGACGCGTGGCAGGCGCTCTGAGCCACAGCCATGCCGCTCCACGTCCATACCCATACCCAGCTCGAGAGGCTGCATGACACGCTCGCCGCGAGGTCGCGCCCGCGCGATCCGTTCCGGCCAGAGTGGGTGGTCATCCAATCCCGCAAGGTGGCGGCGCCGCTACTCGCGGCCATCGCGCTGAGGCGCGGCGTCGCGGCCCACATTGACACGCCGACCACTGCGCTCTTCTTCGAGTCCCTCGCGACCGCGAGCGGGTTGGGGCCGGTGCCCACTGAGGGTGGCTGGGACTTCAGCCGCGGGGGCCTGACGGCGTCGCTCTGCCGGGCGATCCTAGCACGCCGCGACGACCCGCGGTTCGCGTCGTTCGCGTGGAGGCAGCTCGCGCCAACACCAGCCGGGACCGTCACGGGAGGCCTCTTCGCGCTATCCAGAGAGCTAAGCGCCTCGTTCGAACGCTACGCGCGGCATTGGCCGGCTCTGCTCGAGGGCTGGTCGGGAGGGGCCGAGCCGGACGACTGGCAGGCGACGCTGTGGCGCGATGTAGCGCCGTCATTGACCACCCCCCTGCCCCATATACGCTGGCAGCGCCTCGCCGCGGCCATCGAGGCCGGCGCGGCGCTGCCACCGACTCTGCCGGCCAGCCTCGCGATCCTCGGGCACCGCACCCTTGAACCGGCGCACCTAAACATCCTAGCGGCGCTTGGGACTCGCATCGAGGTGGACCTCTTCTTGCTGACCGCCGCCGCGCCACACGCCTCGTTCCGGGGCTTCGTCGAGCGCTATGACCACGCGGGGACCCGTGTCTGTCGCGCTGTGGGCGCAGCGACAGTGCACAGCCCGATGCTCGGAGTGCCGCGGGCCAAGACGACGCTTGGCGCTCTGCAGGACAGGCTTGATGGGCTCGACACTCGCGTGAGTTCGGCGCGTGACAAATCATTGCAATTCCATCGATGCCACGGCCCTGTGGCGCAAGTCGAGAGGGTCCGCGACCTGATCTTGAACGCGCTCAACGACGATCCGACCCTCGAGCCGCGTGACATCCAGGTGGCGACACCGAACATGGCGTTGTTCGCGCCGCTCATTGAGACGATCTTCGCCGAGACGTTGCCGCCACCGATTCCAGGGACGCGACCGCCGCCACCGCTGCTCCCGCGGCTCACGGATGTCTCCGAGGATCGGCGCAATCCCCTCGCCGCGGCGCTAGGGGCCGCCTTCGACCTCGCCGACACGCGCCTCGATCTGCACGAGGTGAGCATGTTCTTGGCGCGCCCACTGATCATGCGCGCCCTGGAGCTCGACGACGATACCCTCAGGCGCTGTCGCCAGTGGTTTGAGGAGGCCGCGATTCGCTGGGGCCGCGACGAGCACCACCGCAAAGCCGTCGGGCAACCGGCCGTACGCCTCCACACCTGGCGACACGGGTTCGATCGTCTCCTCCTGGGCTACGCCTTCGCCGACGGCACCGACAAGAGCCGGGGGAGCTACGACGATTTCGCCCCAGTCGCTGGGGTCGAGGGCTCGCAGGTGCCCGATCTCGGCCGCTGCATCGACTTTTTGGTCCGCCTCTTCGAGCTCTTCGAGGCCATGACCGTGGCCGGGACAATCGAGACCTGGCGCGACATCATCGTGCGGATGACGCGCCTGCTGGCGGGCAAGCATCCGGACGCACCGACCCTGTTGCAGGACACGTGGGCGATGCTCTCCGAGCTGGACCACGGCCTCGACGCCAAGTTCGAGCTCGACGCCATCCGGCTTCAGCTACGAGCCCTCTTGCGAACGAGCCGCCCCTTGCCGTCCTTTCAGGCGGGGGGCGTGGCGGTGACCGACCTCGGCACCGACAGGGCGTCCCCAAGGCGACTCATCTGCCTCGTCGGGGTCGACGACGGGACCCTCAGCGGTGAACGCACGCCCACGGCGTTCAATCGTTTGGCCATGCCACACGAGGGCCACACTTTTCGACCTGGAGATGATGCGCGCTTAGGCTTGTTTGAATTCATACTTTCAGCCCGCGAGACCCTAGCCATCGTCTGGGACGCGGGCTCGATATCGACCCACGCCGAGGGGCACCCCGCCGCGCCCGTGCAGGAGCTCCAGCGCCACCTCGAGCTGCTCGTCGCGCCCACGGAGGCTAAGGTGACGGCCAAGGACGACCACGCGGCGCCTGAATGGACGGCACGGCGATCGCCCAGCACCGATAGGCGGTCGAAGGTCGTCCCTTGGCCACCCGGGATGCCGATTCCCCCTGAAAAGAACGCGACATCCGCTGGGCAGATCCGCCTTAGAGACCTCACGGCCCTCCTCACGACCCCGCACCGAGCCCTCATGAACGAGGTGTTGGGGGTAAAACTCATCGTCCCTGGCAGGGCCCCTCTCGTCCGCGAGCCGATCGAGCCAAACCACCTCGACAAGTTCCTCCTCGCCGAGCGTCTCACGTCTCTCTACCTCCAAGGGATGACCCCAGCTCACGCGCGCCGCATTTTCCGCGCCGAGGGCCATCTTCCTTATGGCAACGCCGGCGAGCTGGTCTTCGACGACCTGCATCACAAGGCGCTCGCGCTGGCGACGGCCCTCGCCGACATCGTGGACGAGCGCACGACCGCCCGCGAACAACGCTTTCCGCTGCCGTTGACCCACGCGCGCATCGACTTCGCGGTCGGCGAGACGACCGTCTCGGGCGCCCTCGACGGCCTCGTCGTCGACGCGCAGAGGGAGACGAACCCGAACGCCGGGTCGCTGCGGCTCCTGTGGCGCTCCGGCAGGCTCCGGGCCCGCGATGAGGTCCAGCTCTGGGTCGAGCACCTCGCGCTGACCCTGTCGACGGTTCGCGCGCCGACGAGCATCTTCGTCGCGCGGTCGCCCGACAGAGGCGCGCGTCTCGGCGTCTACACATTGCCGCCGCTGCCGCGCGCGCTCGCGGCGCGTGAGATGGCGGCGCTCGTGACGCTGCACCAGCGGCATCTGCGCGCCGTGACGCACTTCTATCCTGACACCGGGCGCGGGTTCGCGGCCGCGGTCGAGCACGCAGCCGCGCGGAGTGGGAGCCCGAGCCTACGCGCGGCGGCGACCGACTGGTTTAGACCCAACGCCTATGGTGGCGACGAGCCCAGCGGAGACAGCCTTGAGCCGAATGGCGCCTTTTTAACGGTCGCCGATCGGGACGACAGCTACCCGTTTGAGCACGAAGATTTTCGCGAGACCAGCCTGCGTCTCTTCGCGCCGATAGCCGCTTGGCTACACCACGGGAGGCGCTGATGCTCAGCGCGCCGCCGCCCTTTGATCCGTTAGCCCCGCTTCCCCTTGGGCTCACCTTGCTCGAGGCCAGCGCCGGCACGGGCAAGACCTTCTGCATGACCACGATCTGGCTGCGGCTGGTGCTGGAGTACGGGATCGATCCGGGGGCCATCGCGGTCGTGACCTACACGCGGTCGGCCACCCACGAGATCAAGTCGCGTCTGCGCGCCCGCCTCTTCGCGGTGATGGATGCGTTGAGATCAAATGATGGGTCCATCACCATTGACGACGGCCATGCGGTCGCGGACCTCGCGGTCCACCTGCGCGCACGACAACCCGAGCAGAGCGTACTTGAGGCGCGTGTCCTGGTCGGCCTCGACGGCCTCGACGAGGCCCCTATCAGCACGATTCACGGGTTCTGCCAAAAGACCTTGCTACAGCACACGGCCGAGACCGGGCTGACGGCGACGCGGACCAATCTCGATAGCGCCGTCTTTCAGCGCGAGATCAGCGACGATTTCTGGACCCTCGTCAGCACCGAGGTGCCCCCGCAGCTCTTCGCCAACCTCCTCAAGGCCGGCATCAACGCCGAAAAGTGCTTTGAACTCACCCAACTCGTGGCCAAGCATCCGAACGCTGTGATTACGACCCTCGACGGCGGTGAGGAGGTCGAGGTCATCGGACTCAGCCACGCCAGCCTGTCGCCCCGCACCGAGGACGTCCGAACCTGCGAGACCGTCAGCGACGTCATGCGCCTGCTCGTGAGGTTCGCCCGCGTCGAGACGCGGCGGCGGGCCGCAGCCGCACAGATTCTCGGCTTCGATGACATGCTGATTCGGCTCGACGACGCCCTTCAAGACGAGAGCGCCGGGCCGGCGATGCTGCTCTCGCTCCGTGGACGCTATCAAGCCGCACTCATTGATGAATTTCAGGACACGGACGCGCTTCAGTGGCGGATCTTCTCCACGATCTTCCACACCGAGGCGCACCGGCTGATCGTCATCGGCGACCCAAAACAGTCGATTTATGGTTTTCGAAACGCTGATATCCAGACCTATTTCGAGGCCTCACGGCGAGTCGACCAGCACTATTGCTTGAACATCAACTACCGCGCAGACGCCAACCTCGTGCGGGCCCTAGGTGGGCTCTTCGGCAGTACCGCGGGGCAGCTCGCCTTCCTCGCGCAGGAGATCCACCTCCAGTCGAGCCGCGCGGCGCGGCCAGCGTCCACCACTCGGCCCGAGGTCGCGCCTCTGCGTCTGGCCCTCGTCTTGGGGGCCCCACCCGGGACGCCGCTGCTGAAGCGCGGTGATTTTGAGGTGCTCATAGCATCAAGCCTCGCGTTGGACGTCGCGGCGTTCTTGGGACGGCCGGGGGGCACGACGATCGTCGACGGTGATCGCGAGAGGCCCGCCACCGCGAGCGATATCGCGGTGATCGTCCGCACACACGCCCAAGCCAGTCACGTCCGCGCGGCGCTGCTTCAGGCCGACATTCCATGCACCAGCAACGATCGTCGCAACGTCTTTGAGTCCCAGGAGGCCCTTGAGCTGCTGCGCGTCCTAAAATCGATCCTCCTGCCTCGCCACCTCCCGTGGATTCGGGCAGCGCTGACCACAAGCTTCTTTGGGCTATCGCTATACGACGTGGTCAAAGGCGAGCGGGAGGGCGACCGGCTCCTCGCCACGACGGCCGAGGCGCTCCGTGCCCTGCAACAGCTGTGGCTCGACCGCGGTTTCTATGCAGCCTTCCGGCGCCTGATCGCGGACAGCCGCGCTCAGATCCTGTCGCGGGACGGGGGCGAGGAGAGCCTCGCGCGGCTGCAGATCCTCGGTGAGCTGATGCACGAGACCGCCACGGCCAAGAATCTGTCGCCGCCGTACCTCGTGTTTTGGCTGGAAGACTGTATGCGCGAGCCCGCGCGAGCGCTCGCGGGGCGTGAGATCGCTAAGGACACGCAGCGCGACGGCGTGACGATCGTCACGGTCCACAGCGCCAAGGGACTGGAGTACCCGTTCGTGTGGGTGCCATTTGGATGCATACCCCAAGGCCCCGGCCGGCAAGACGCCACGCGCGTCGTACGGCCCCCCGGGGGAGAGGCGCCGCGCCTGCAGCTCGCGCCAGAGCTGGTCGGCCTCGGCCGGGGGGGCGGGGGCGGCTATGGTGGACCCTTCTCGGGACAGGGCGCGGACAGCCCCGTCGAGGCCGCCCGCAACGCCGCCGAGGAGGACCTCCGGGTGCTCTACGTGGCCTGCACGAGGGCGCGGCACCAGTGCACCGTGTTCTTTTCAAATCGCTTCGCGGCCTGGCACGACAGCGCGCTCGGTGGCTTGCTGTTCGGGGAGCCCGCGCCGAATGCCGCGTGGACGCCAGAGCACCAACGGCGCGCCCTCCGACCTCTGCTGAGCGCCGCACCCGAGGTGCTCGTCGCGACCCTTCAGGACCGATTCCCGCGGCCGTTGTTCGAGCTGGTCTTTCCGGACGCCGCGCCGGCGACCCCGGTCCCGACGCCCGACACCCCGGCGGAGGCGCCCAGCGCGCCGGCTGGCACCTGGACCCGCGCGCGGCCCGTCGATGACCTCTGGCGCCGCTCTAGCTTCTCGGCGATCGTGCGCGACTTCACGGCGGACTCTCATGGGCCGGCCCCCGTCGAGCCGCTAGCCGTCGCCGACGGCGGCGACGAAGGACACGACCCCGCGATGCTAGTAGACACCAGCGTCGACGTCTCCGAGCGCGATCTGTTGCCCCTGCCCGGCAGCGCCCTTCTCGGCAACGCGATCCACCGTGTCCTTGAACATCTTGATTTTAAACGTGTGGTCGAAACGGACCTGGTGACCACGTGCGCCACCTCCCTCGCCGAACACGGTCTCGACCCCAAAGATGGGGTGCTCGTCGCCACGAAGCTGGCGGCGGTCATTGCAACACCACTCACCGCTGGCTTCGCGCTCGCCGACCTCGGCCCCGACGCTCGACTCAACGAGCTGGACTTCGTGATGCCCCTAGTCGGCGCGCACGGGACCGAGCCCGACCTCACTGTGGCGGGTCATGCCATCGTCGAGACCCTCGCGTCGTTCCCGAATCCGGGCATCGCGACGTGGCTGAAGGCCCTCGCGACACAGCCGCTGAAGCCGCTGCGCGGGTTTCTCTCGGGCAGCATCGATCTCGTCTTTCGGGATCCGATCAACCACAAGTATTTCATCGCGGACTGGAAGAGCAATCGCCTCGGGCCGACGGTCGCGCACTATGGCCCGGCCCATTTGTTGGATGCGATGGATCATCACCATTACCACCTGCAGTACCACCTATATTCCGTCGCGTTCCTGCGCTTTATGCGAAGCCGGATCCCAGACTTCGATATGGAGGCCGAGTTCGGCGGAATCTACTACTTCTTCATCCGCGGAATGGCGCCACAACACCCCCGGGATACAGGCGTCTTTTTCACGCGGCCGCCGGTCGAGGCCATCGAGGCCCTCGACATATTGCTCGGAGGACATATGAAATACGGGGGCACGCCGTGACGCCATTGCCGAACCCAGGCGCCCCCGAATGGGAGGGCGTCTTCGAACCCCTCGACCTGCGCTTCGCCGAGGTGCTCGCGCGCCACGATCCCACGGCGGACGCGGCGATCCTGGTCGCCGCCGCCGCCGCCAGCCGCGCCCTGCAACGCGGCGACATCTGTCTCGACCTAGAGACGGCCGCGGAGGTCCTGCGGGCTCCAGAGGTAGCGCTCAAGACGTTCACACCGCCGCCCTTGCCTGCGGCGGAGGGCTGGGCGCGCCACCTGTTGACCTCAAGCCTCGTGTCCGACGGCTCACAGCCCACCCCGCTGATCGTCCGCGATGGGCGCGTCTATCTGCATCGATACTTTGACTACCAAAGACGATTCGCTGAGGCGGTCCGCGTGCGCCGAAAGCACACCTTTGACGTCCACGCGGCTGCGAGCGAGCGAGCCATCGACGCGCTCTTTGGCGATGATCCCGAGGCCGAACCACGACGGGCGGCCCAGATGGCCGTCAATCGCGCGCTCACGATCGTGTCGGGGGGGCCTGGGACGGGCAAGACGACGACCATCCTCAAGATCCTCGCGGTCCTCCTGAGCGTCGCCGAAGCGCCGGATAAGCTCAAGATCGTGCTCGCCGCGCCGACCGGCAAAGCCGCGGCGCGCATGAGCGAGTCGATCCGCGACGGGATCGCAGCCTTGGCCCTCCCACCACACATCGCGCGCCTTATCCCGCAGACCGCGGCGACGATCCACCGGCTGTTACTCAGCGTCGCGCGGAGCGATGGCGGAGCGGCCGGTGAGCTTCAGGCGGACGTCGTGGTCATCGACGAGGCGTCCATGGTCGATCTCGCGCTCATGACGCGCCTCATCGAGATGGTCCGGCCCGACGCGCGCCTCATCCTGCTCGGAGACAAGGACCAGCTCGCATCTGTCCAAGCCGGCCGCGTGCTGATCGACCTCGTCGCCGCCTCAGGCCCCGAGGCGCCGCTCGCCGACAACGTGGTGGAGTTCACGCGCACCTATCGCTTCGGTGGCGCGATTGGGCGCCTCGCCGATGCGGTCCGCGAGGGTGACGTCGAGGCCGCGATGGCGGTCTTCGAGGAGGGGTCCGACGCCGTCCAGTGGATGGACCTCCAACCTTCGGCCATCATCGACTTCGCGACCGAGGGCTGGCGCACATACTTTCAACACCTCACGACACCTGAGGCCGCGCTCGATGCGCTCGGCCGCTTTCAGGTCCTCGCGGCGCATCGCCGGGGCCCATATGGGGTCGAGTCGATCGCCGCCAACGTTCGCCAACAGCTGGCCGAAAAAGGTATTATCTCAAAGGGTAACCCCTGGGACGAGTGGTTTCACGGGCGGGCGGTCTTGGTCACGACGAATGACCAAGCCCTTCAGCTCTGGAATGGCGACGTCGGGGTCGCGCTGGCCGATGAGACCGGCACCCCGCGGGTCTATTTTCCAGCCCACCCCGGGGACACGGAAGGCGTGCGCTCCCTCGGGCTCGGACAGCTGCCCCCCGTCAGCCCGTGGTGGGCGGTCACGATTCACAAGGCCCAGGGCTCGGGCTTCGACCACGCCGTCGTCGTCTTGCCGCCAGAGCCCTCGCCTCTTTGCACCCGCGAGCTGCTCTATACGGCGGTCACCCGCGCGCGGACCCGCGTGACGGTCATCAGCACGGCGGCGACCCTCACACACACGATCGCGACGGCGACCACGCGCGCCTCGGGGCTCACGGCAGGCTTATTCGTTTAGCGTCGACCACAGGCTCGACCGGGACCCGCTCGATAAGGGCCTCAGCGGCCTCGACAAAGACACGCGCCCGTCCAAAGGCCGGCGAGTCGGGCCCCTCGATCGCCGCCTCGCGTAGGGCCCGCCCCGCCCTCTTCACGGCCACCAGCGCGGCATAGAGGTCCAACACCTTCGGCAGGGTCTTATCCGCGGCACCCTCAGCGTAGAGAGACACGAGGTGCTCGACGAAGCTCGACGAGCGTACGAGCCCGACCTCAAGCGCGAGCCCCGCGATCTCTTCGGCCGTGTCAATATAGCGCTCCTCCTCGGGCCCGTCAGCGGGGTCAAGGATGCGGGCCTTGTGCCCCGTCGGCGGGATAAAGATGTGGTTTAGCTGGAGGGCCCCATGGATGTCGCGGACGCGCCCCTCGGCCACCCGCTGGGCAAAGAGGGCGTCGCGGCTCGCGAAGCGCTCCTGACCCGCGTGAAGCAGCGCCTGAAGGTCGACCTGCGGGACGGGGGCTTCTGGCCCGAGCGCGACGGTCGCGTCACCAAGCGCTGCGACGGCATCCTGCCACCGCGACAGGGCGCGACCGGGGCGCCCGTGACCCAACTGGAGGCGTTCAAACGGCGCGTCACCATGGAACTCGACCAGCTGTTTCATCAGCACTGACATTTGGTCGGGCCCAAATCCCGGGTCTGAGAGGCGTACGTCGAGTCGGTCCGCGTTCGGCAGCCGCCGCATCGCGACGACGGGCTCACCCGCCTCAGCGTCGACCTTGAGCTCAATGCCGCCATCGGGCGTCGGCACAAAGCTCGTATCACCGAGATAGACGAGGGGGCTTATGCGGCGCCCGATATTCCGCTCGCGGGTCGCGACGAGGCGCCGGGCCCCCAGCATCGTCCGGTTCTCGCCATCGACATCCAGAGGTCGGGCCACCTTCAGCACGATGTCGTCGCCAATGAAGAGGACCGACTTCCAGGTGACTATCAGCTCGTCGAACCGCAGAGCCCCCTTGGGGCCGAGGGCGCGCCCCTCGCGGATCGTGGCGACGAGGTCGTTTAGGTTCATCATACTCAGTCTCCCTTGGCGGCCCCTGGCAGGCGCCACTCACCATCAAAGAAGCCACCGTGGAGGACCCGACGGGGCCCTAAGATACGATCGCCGTACATGACCCGGATACCAGCGTCGTAGACGAGAAGGTCCGGCGTCAGCTCCGGCAGATAGCGCGAGCTGAGCGTCCCCTCCGCGTCGACCCCGGCGTGCAGCACAAGGTAGTGCCCGTCCGCGTCGGGGCGAGGCACGATGACCGAGATTCCGATCCCAGGCCCAGAGAACCTCTTCTTTCCAACGACAACGGCCCCCGCCTCGAACGCGATCCCGCGCGTCGCGAGGTAGGGCGCGTAATACGCCGTCACGCTGTTTGTCTCTGGCCGACCGACCAGCACGAGGCTCTTTCCGCCCCCCCGGGCGAAATCAAAGTCGCGGTCGGCGAAGACGCGCGGCTCGAGCTTGATCCAAGGCGCCGGGCTCCGCCACCTGTCCGCGGTCAAGGCGTTGGCCTCCCGCTCCTCGGGGCGGGCCGTGCCATAGACGGCAATCCACGCGTCGTGAAAGACGTCGCCGAGGGGGCCTTCGGTGCCAGCCTTTTTTCCGCGCACGGGCAAGACCTCGACCTTGACCCATTTGCCATCGCTGCCGCGCACAAAGTGAGCGTCAAGGCTGAGGTCCACGCCTTGAAGGCGCTGTCCGTCGATGATTACCTCCAAGCTCGGATCGGACCTATCCGGCAAGAGCCGAGCGCGAATCGTGAAACCGTCGACGGATTTCGATTGGATCTGCACCTTCTTCTTTTGGGCCTTGCCATGGAGCTCGCCAAAGGCCCCCCAAGACGCAAAGTGGTCGATTCGCAGCCAGTCGAGCTCTGCATAACGGTAGCGCGCCGTCTTTAAGACCACCTCCGTCGGCCGCGAGTCCCGGCGCTGCGACGCGAGCCAATCTAAGAGGCCCCCGTCGGCGAAGGCCTCATCCCAGACGTTGTGTCCGGCCTCGGGCAGGTCGAGGGAGCTCTGGTATCGGAGGGCCTTATAGCGGTCGTGGATGAGCTCCGAGCGAGAGGGATTGTCCTTCGTCCCGTGGATCATACGGAGGGGTAATTGCCGCCCATTTTCAACGTATTCGATGATACCTTCTTGGCCGAGCAGGGCCTCCTCCCAGGGCATCTTCTTGTAGCGCTTCACGCTCGTATACTCGTGCAGGTTTGGATAGCCGCAGAGCGGCGCGGCGCCGGCAAAACGCTCGGCGTAGAGCAGCGGCACCCAGAAGGCGACGGAACCACCCAAGGAGAAACCGCTGATCGTGACCCTGTCAGGATCGATCTCGTAGTGAGCCTGCACGTCGTCCAGGACGTGCAGCACGTCGACCCGCCCCGGTGCGCGCTGGCCGGCGTTGCCGTAGCCATCGTGAGAGACGAGGATGGCGCCGTTCTTCGTCGATATCGGTTGAGCACCAATTAATCTTCCGCGTGCCGAGGTCTGCCCAGGTCCGGATGGTTTGCCGATGGCGATGCTCATCATGTCCTCGGCGCTGTAGTTAAGCCCGTGGGACAGGATCACGAGGGGCACTGGCCCCGACTGACGGCCGTGGTTGCTTGGGACCATCACGAAATAGCGCTGGATCGTGCCGTCGATAGGGCTGCGATAGGCCCGCGTGTGAAAGCCGGGGGTGCTGTAGGGGTCGATGCCTTTGTCGGCGGCGGCGAGGCGGCCCTCCAGATCGTCGAGCAGCGGCTCGAGACGGCGCGTGTCCGGCGATTGTGATGAGGTCCGTCCGAGGAGGTCACCTATCTCGGCCACCTCGGCCTGAAGGCTCTCTACTGCGCCGCTCATGGTGGTCAAACCCATCGACGCGACCCTCTTGTGAGCCTGGCGCCAACGCGCAGCCTCAGAAGAGGTGTTCCCGAGCTCGAAGGACGCGCACGGAGTCCCATCGACCTGAAACACGACGCGTCCCGCGATGTCCGACGCCACGAGAGCGCGGACCACGGCCTCGCCTGCCGCCACAGCATCGAGACCTGGGGCCACCTCGCCCAGAGGGTCGCTGCGGCCATCGAGACTCAGTCGGAGGGCCCGCGGCACGGGCCAGGCGACCAGACCCGGGGACCGAAGGCGCCCCTCGAGCTCCCAACCGGTCTCCGAATTGGGCCGCGCCGTCATGACCGCGCCGAGGCCACGGCAAAACGCGCCCTCTGCCGCCTCCAGAGGGCGCTCAGCGTCCTCGATACGCCAGGCGGCGCCCTTGAGCGGCAGGCCGTCCCGCCCTCGCACGCGCATCATCCAGGCGACATCCGCGCGAGAGATCTGCTCAAGGACCACCTCGACCTTATTCCACCCCGCCACCAAGTCGACCGCGACGGAACGGTCATCGCCGAGCATATACTCGGAAGAGGTCGCCTCATCGACCCGCTCAGCGTTGACGAAGACCGTCGCCAGCCCGTTGTGCGAGTAGCGCAGCGTCGCGGCTACCGCCACCGGCGCGAACACCCCCGCGCTCAAGACCCACCGCGGGCCGACGCCCCGCTTCGGGAGACGCTCCGACTCGGCGAGCTGAACTCGCGGCCCGATCCCAACCACCTCTTTGGCCGGCGCCCCCCGCGCGAACGCTCTCAGGCTTTCGGCCGTCTTGAGCTTCGCCGCATCGCGCCCCGTGATGGGCCCGACCACCGCGTAGCGCTGCACGAACCCATCGCGACTCTCGAAAAAGACGGACCCCTTGTCAGCCGCCACGCAGGTCGGCGAGCGCGCCGCATCGGCGTCATCCTCGCCTTGCCAACAGTTCGGCCAGCGATCGACCGTTCCATTCGTGGGAGGTCCAACAATAGGTGTGGCCACCGCCCCCGGCATCGACCACCCGAATAGGGCGAATAGCGCGAAATTAATCACCGTTCTTCGCCAGCGCCTCTCCATCCCGTCCACACGCTCTCCTCACTTAGCCTTGCTGCCATCAGCATAGGGCCGTTCCCCTCTCCACGATAGCCAAACCCACGGGCGGGTGTCGTGGCCCAAGGACCGCGCCCTATCGGTGCGATTCACTTGACGTAGAGGCGCCTCATAGCCAGTCTTGCCCCCATGAAAGCTGATTTCAAACGAAAAGCGTGGCGATCCTCACTCTCAGCGCTGGTGACGGCCCTCACGGTCTGCGCGGCTCCCGCAAACGCCCATCCCCTCTTGGAGACATTTGGCGGCCTCGGCCCCATGAACCCTCTGACTAGCCGGCTCATGGCCACGGGCGGCGAGGCGGCCTACTTCGCTCCATCCCTGCTTCCTCATCTGGAAGAGGGGATGACCTTCGGAATCTTCGTGCTGGCGCCAAGCCTCGATATCGCGCTGTCCAAGCGGCAATCCTCAATGGACATCAGCGAGAACATCTACAAGGCATGGACGCGTGGCACGAACGGTTCGGCCCAGCCCCTCGCGACGCGCCCACTGCCGACGTCTCTGCTGAACGACCGGACCACGGAGAGCGGCGGCGCGCTCGGGTCCTACCTTAGTGTCGGGCTCGTCAAACACTTTGTCCCCAAGTATCTCTCTCTGGGTATGTTGATGGCCCTCCCTCTTGGAACCTTTCAGCAGCAAACAGCCCGCTTCGCCGACGAGCGCGAGCAGTATTTTTCAAACGGTCTCTCGTACGAGCTCTACGGCGATCGCCTGAACATGATGACGATCTCAGGCGGCCTCGGCGGACAAGTCACGGACTGGCTGTCGTGGGGCGCTGGCTTCACGCTGGGCCTCAGCACCAGCACGATCAACCCCGTCTACGTGCCGAACGCAGCCAACCAACGCGAGATCCTGATTACGTCGGACACCTCGGTCAACACGAGCATGGCGCCCCACTTCTCGCTGACGGTCAATCCGTCCAAAAATGTGCTCATCTCGGCGACTATCCACACGGTGGCCAAGACCGAGACGACGGGCACAAACCGTTTAAAATTCTGGACCTATGACTACCCCGAGGGCGAAGATGCGGTCGTGCAAAAGTTCCGCTTCGTCAACGGCTGGGAGCCGGTCACCATCGGTACCGGTAGCCGCGTCACCTTCCCCTTCGATAGCGGTGATACCCTGATGGTGGCAGCCGACCTCCGGTGGCGGGCTTGGTCCGGCTACACGGACCGCGTCGGCGGGCGCCCGACGGACACCTGGAACGACACGTTCAACGCCAGCTTGGGTCTGCGCTATCAGAGCGGCGACCTCGCGGTCAGCCTCGACGCCGCGTGGACGCCCAGCCCCATCCCCAGACAGACGGGGCGCGAGAACTACATCGACAATGACCGCATCGGCATGGCCGCCGGCATAGAGGCCGACTTCGAGCTCCTCGGCGTGAAGCTTCGGGGCGGTCTGGGTATTCAGCTCCATCGCCTCCTCCCCCAGAGCGTCGTCAAGCGCACCGACGGTCCCAACGCGGTCGTCGACGAGTTTCCCGATGACGCCTTTGATATCCTGTCCGGCGAGTCCTTTCCCGAGGCCGCCGGCCTTCAGACGAACAATCCGGGCTATCCCGGGTTCTCGAGCTCCGGCTGGCTCCTTGGTGCCGGCCTCTCACTCAAGGTGGACCTATGACCCCGAAAATCGTGACTCTCCCGACTCTCTTCGCCCTCTCGTTGGCTCCACTCGCCGGCTGTGGTGATGACCCGAAACCCACCGCCGATACCGCCGTCAGCGACAGCGCCACCGTAGACACCACGCGGTCGGACGTGAGCGGCGCCGACGTAGCCCTGTCCCCATCTGGATGCCTCATCACGGCCCCCACGGATATCACGGGCACCTGGGCCATCCTCGAGACGGAGACAGCCCTCGTCACGAACGTACCCGGCATCGGGACGATGAACCAGGCGAGCCTGAACTACTTCCTGGCGACCGTGACCGAGGATGGCGGCGCGCTGTCCATGGAGGCCGCGCTCTGCGACTGGGAGACCTCGGACGACGCCAACCTCACGACCACCAACATGAGCCAGGCCCTCCTCAACAGCCTCGCTCCTGTGTCGCGCAGCGTCGCCATCGAGGCGGGCGCCGAGGAGGCCCGCTTCAAAGGCGCCGAGGGCATCAGCCTCCGCGGCGTGACGATGACGGACCCAGACGCCGACGCGTTCCCCGCGGACGGAACGGACGCGCGGATCTATGATCAAGAGGTCGACGCGCATCCCGGCATCACCCTCTTTATCTCCGGGCTCTTTCAGGGCGAACTCTACGTCGCGCACCGCAATCGCACGGCCTTCGATGGCTGCTTCAAGACCGACGACCGCGTCGAGGGCGCGTCTCTTTGGACCACCGAACAGCTCATCATCGGCTCCAACCCCGATGACCTCTTGACCCTCCAGCCGACCGCCCAGACCCACCCTGACGCGACGCTTAGTAAGTTCACGATGGTGCGCGCGCCCGGCGTGATCGACTGCGCCGCTCTAAAAGCGGCACGAAGCGTTCTCTTCGCCGAGTAGCGCGCCTCAAGGCGACTCTCGGCGCCCCCGCCAGGGACCGTAGACACAAAGAGCCTCGTATGCAGCCAACGGCGCGTACGAGGCTCTTTGTGTTTGGGGCACATCTCGCGTCGGCTTGCTGCTAAGCCATCGCGGGCGAACCCCGCGAAGTCGAGGCATGACCGCCGCGGCGGAGAAGGGCTAGGCAAGACCACCACCGACCACGCGCCACCGTCGGGTGAGACGAGCTCCTTATCCCTCAAAGCGAGTTCGCAGTCTGGAGTCGAGACGAGCCCCTGACCGTCGCGATAACCAGGCCACGGCGAACAATGAGCCGCCATCGTGAGCGCGAGCGATACGCGAGCCGCACGGCGTCGGACCCCAGATAAAACAAAACCCCGACTCTTTTGGAGTCGGGGCTTTGAAAAGAAAATCCGGCGGCGACCTACTCTCCCACAGAGGTAACCCTGCAGTACCATCAGCGCTAGAGGTCTTAACTTCCGAGTTCGGGATGGGATCGGGTGGAGCCCCTCTGCTATAGCCACCGGAAAG
>Ga0209702_10001713_pt1 | contig 40677 bp, 52 predicted proteins | sample FRY01_FD_187210 | JGI IMG/M metagenome (GOLD analysis project Ga0209702, IMG submission 187210) | Freshwater microbial communities from Lake Fryxell liftoff mats and glacier meltwater in Antarctica - FRY-01 (SPAdes) (version 2) | ecosystem: Environmental > Aquatic > Freshwater > Ice > Glacier...
TATAGCGCCTTGAACTTACGGCGCCCTTCCGCTATACTGGCTTCTATGATTGACAAGCCCCTGATGGAATCAAGCTTACTGCCGTTGGCCTACATGGCCGTGAATGGGCAGGGAGATAATGTCGACTGTGTTTGCGAGGCGTGCGCAATCGAGCAAGCCGGAGGTAGCATCGACTCCTACAACCTCGCTCGCGGATTCGACTGGGTTGGAGAATGGATCGATCCGCCGGACGAGGGCGAGGATGAAGACGAATACCAGAAGAGCAAAGGTCTAGCAGTCGGAGACCCGGTCTATGTACTTTTCGGCGAAGGCCTCACTATCAATCAGGTGCGCTGTTTTGACTTGGAGGGCATAGCCGAAACGCTTGGGATCGATGTAAACAATATCGAGGTAGAGGGGTTTCCGGCTCCAGAAGCGCACGAGATGGAATGCGCTCGATGCGATGCGGCATGCGTTTCCGTTGATGCAACCAAACTTCAAACTTCAGATAACCTATAGTTAGGAGCGGACCATGAACGGCCAACATCAGATGCGGAAGCGCGACTATTGGCAGCAACACGAAGTCGATGTAACCAACGGCGTGATCTACTCTTTCCGAGAGTGGTACATCCCGAAGCACATGATGGAGGGATTGAAGCGCTATGTTGAGGAAGGCATTATGCCCGGGCACTTCTTGACTGCCGTGCTTGAGAACAAGCTGTCCGAAGCGATTGCTCGGGCAGACGACGAGAACCTAGCGAACCTGCCCGCCTACTGCGGCTACCTTCATTGGGAGGCCCCGAGCGCCTGTCACGGGTCTCAGGAGAAGGTACAGGCATGGGTCGCGCACCGGGGAGAGTACACGCTATGACCAAGACCGAGCAGATTCTTAGGGCAGAACATGACGGCGAAGGCGGCGAGGATGATGGGTACATGGAAGTGGTGATTCCGATTCCGGTGTCAGACGAGGGGGGTTTGCATCCGATTCAGGTACCAGAGGACGTTATTGACACCGTGATTGATCTTTATGTGCGGATGTGGGGTATCCCCCCGGATCGCATATATCGCGCCGGGGAAGGCGCACCGGATGAATGGATTTGGCCTGAGCCGAGGATGTTTAATCCAGTCGCAAACACTATTGACCCGCTCGGTGGCTCACCAGAGTTTCTTGACCGGCTCGCATTGCAGAAGAAGCTTCGCGCTAAACGTGAAGCCCCGTTAGCGAAAGCTAAGCAACAATACGATTCGCTTGACCCTAGCGATCCTGAAAACATGGCGGCCGAGCAGCTTATTGAACGCATTGACGAGTTGGAGGAAAGTAGGAAAACGTTGTTAGGCCAGCGTGCTCGTTTGGCTTCGACGATTGATGCGCTGGAAGACTGTATTCACGAGTTGTACGACGAGAATAAAGAGTTGAAGGCGACGTGTGCGCGTTGGGAGGCTCGCGCTCAGGTTGGGCTTGGTGCTGCTGCGGAAGCCTCGATTGACGCGGAGAGGGAGCAGGAGAAGGCGCTGCTGCGACGCCGGATGCTAGAGCGTGAGATAGACGACCTCGATGAGTACTGCGAACTACTCGAAAGATTTGCGAGCAAGAAGGCTAAGGGGAAGGCGCAGCGTAAGATTGAGAAGCGCCGGGATCGTCGTGGTAAGATGATCCCGAATAGTGAGGTGTTCTCGGGTTTCCCGCCGCTGATTCCGAATGATGACGCGGACCGGGCGGAGAATGAAATGCACAATCTAGACAGCCAAGTGAAGATGCCATGACCATTACCCTTACCGTACTCATTATCGTTGGGGCTGCCGTACTTGGGGCTGGAGAAGGCGCACTGGTTGGCTATGACTGACCGCTATGTTGTAGTGATCACAGGTTCGCGCTCATGGGAGACAGAAAAGCAACGCCAGACGATTCTGGATGCGATGATCAAGCAGCTTCAGGTGGCGAAGTCATATGGTGATGCTCCTGATTACTGGGATGACGGCAAGAAGTATAAATCGAAGCCCAAGCCGGTCTTGTTTGTGCTTGGTTGCGCGAACGGAGTGGACAGCATGGCGAAGTCCATCGCGGAGAATAATCTCTGGAACTACGTTATTGAGTACGCACGATGGGAGGCGCTAGGCAAGGCTGCTGGGCCGGAACGTAACGCAAGGATGCTTTCTCACGGCACGAGCGTTGTGCTTGCGTTTTCCGACGACTTTACATATTCTAAGGGTACGGCGAACTGCATCAAGCAGGCTAAGGCAATGGGGTCAACTATTATTATGTATAGCTCGGAAGAGGCAACGTAATGGGGCGACCGAGCTGCCCTAGGTGCTTTGCGCCTTCCGAAGATGACGGTGATCGTTATTACGACGGCACCTGTTTTGAGTGCGGTTGGAAACGAAAGGAAAGAATGACTGAGCACGACGCGGAGAGGGAGAGGGCTTCAAGGCAGATTAGAATGTTAGAGCATGAGAGATGATCTTGATGCTTACTGCGAGCTATTGGAGAGGTACATGCCTAAGAGGCGGTCGAAGAAGGTACATCGTTTGCTCAAGGTGGTGCGGGAACAAGTTGATGGCGCGGAGAGCTAAGGGCCGATATCAGTCGCATAAGGTATGTGAAGGACATACTGATAGATGTCAGGGATATCGCTTACGCGCTGCCAATGATCGTGCTGATGTATGTCGTTATGCGCGCAATCCGTTAGCGACGTCGGCGCTTAGGAGGGCGAGGGTGAGCGCAACGACCGCACATGATGAAGCGGCTCGATACTTTGAAGTCGCCAGTGTCAGCTCCTGAAGGTCCGCTAAGGACCGTGACGTGACTGCGATAGTCATGACCACGCAACCAGCAACCTTTGACTGTGGCCAAGACGAAGGTACGAAGCTGCAAGTATCGGCGCACAGTCATATGGTAGCACTAGCGGACGAAAACGAGCCACACCACCATAACGCAGTCAAGATTTCTGGCCAAGACGCCATCACTTCTTACATGCCAGCAGGGCTGTGCTATACTGTTGCTATGGAGAAGGGAATTCTTAAGCAAGATGTGCGCGTCCGCCGCAAGGCCTCTTTGCTGATCCCGTATGGCAAATGTGGTCGCGTTCATAGCGTTTATCTATTGGACGATGGCACGGTGACCATCAACGTGGTGTGGGACGATGGCACGTCGCATGACTACGAGCCTAACGAGATTGATTTGGAGAGCTGGTGATGACACCCATCCGATTCATTGCGTCCGATTCGATTCGGTCCTGCCCATGGTTGATCATGATGCCTGAACACTACGATGAATCGACTGGCTCGTGCCGTTGTGACGACCCTAACCATGCCGAAATGGTCGAATGGGGATACATTTGGGATCCAAAGCGAAAGCGTTGGGCCGCCCTAGTTGATGCTGCCGAATGGAACAACGAAGAGGAATAGATGCATAACTTGACCGCCATTTGGGACGAAAACGCCACAGAAGAAGACCTCGTGCGCACCTACCAGTACCTGATCAACACAGGACAGGCGTGGCGCCTAGAAGGAAGCGTTGGCCGCACGGCCATGAGCCTCATCGAAGAGGGACGCTGCGCTCTGGGCAAAGAGGGCTTCACGGACTATTACGGCGGCGGCGTTCCTAGCCGCACCGAAGTCAAAGAGGGGTCCAAGGGAAGCAAAGACTATGTAACCGAACGTGGGCACGACATCTTGGAGGGGTCGCGATGATCGACTACGTTCACGTTACCGGCGACTTTGGCGACAGCATCGAAGGCTGGGCTGAGTCGGTCGGGATCGCTCTGGATGACGCCCTAGACAAAGGGGTTTGCTCGCCAGACAACGGCGACGACTGTGTGTACGTTCCACGCGATGTTCTGAAAGAGCTTGACCAAACCATCGGACTGGAGGGATAGGACGATGCAACGTAGGCTCCCGAAGTCCAAGATGTGCAAGGGCAAGATGTATAAAAGTCGCGAATCCGCGCTGCGCGCTGCTGGGGTCGAAGGGCACGAATATCGATGCCCTTATTGCCCCGGCTTTCATATATTCGCTAGCTCTCACAAGGCTGCATGATGAAGAAAAAGCTAACAGTAGACGACCTTCACAATTTACCGGCAATAGAGGAGCTGGGTATGACCGAGGCAACAATTAAGACTCACTACCGGTGCCAGATGATCGTTGGCACGAAGAGCGACGTGACATCCACGGTCACGATAGACATGACCACTGAGCGGTTTCAGGGTCTGCCGACCGCAACGATTGTGACTTATGAAAACGGAGAAAAGTCAGTCCGCTTCAACCAAGCGGATGCGAGCAAGTTGCAGGTGCGGCCCGTCTAAGACAATGACTGATCTTGATATGCAGATTCTATAGCGTCAGCGTCAAGGTTACGGACGTTCACGACACGACTTAGATGGCGAAGTAGTTCATCGGTTGGGTAAGGGGCCTCCCAATCGTCTCGCTTCAAGAAAAGGTCAATGCAGGGGTGACTCACCGCTGCGTACATAGCCTTGGCGTAAGTGTCTCCGATGCCAACCGAGAGCCTGTCATGTTTAACCTTGGCATAAAGCATACGGCCGTCTTCCAGCTCGCCCTCCCATTGACAGATCGACCACTCAGAGAGCTTGTGGAAGCTATTGAGCTTCATGCGCCACTAGCTGCTGATGGGTGGGCTGCATGTCTGGATATTGCTTGTAGTACCAATCATTTGCCGCTTGCTGGCCTTCTGACTGTAGCCTCTTGTAATACTCGTGAGCAATTAGAGTCGGGTCGTAGAAGGGCGGAACCATTACCTCACGATAACGACGGGCACGCTGGAGAGAGTCGAGGTCCCGGACTGGGATGCTGGGGTCAGATGTGGTTTCGCTCAAGGGGACGACGACGCCGCGCCCTACGTCGGACGGTCCGAACCAACCTTGGACCACAGGCTGTTGCGGCGACAGGGGTGGTTCAGTCGGCTCCGGCGAAAAAGCGGCGGGGTTCCAAAAATCATCTCGTTCATGATGTAATCTGCGGGTGCGCTGAGGCTGGGCCGGTGTAAGGTCTGACGGATCGGCCGGGTGGAGCTGCTGCTTTACATACTCTACAAGACTAGGATCCACATCTGGGTCTTCTTGTAAGGATTCTATAGTGAAAGGTTTTGCATCTGGATGGATGCGGTCTCCAGCATATTGGTCGCTCAGTTCGTAGCTGCTTCGCAACGTTTCCATGATTTTGTTGATTAATCCATAAGTCGTAAGCCCAGCTATTTGGCTGTTGTGTAAGGCCCTCAACAAATCATCGGGCCACGCATTATAATCGTTTATGGCTTCCTGAGCGATTGCATCAACATCAGCAGAAGCGGAGAATTCTACATCTTCCCCCAGCTCTGCCCCCATCATCGATGCCGCATCGTACGGTTCTGTTTCAATTTGATACAAGGATTCTATGTCGTTGATCTCCCCGAAATCCCACGAAAAATCTAGATCCTCATCCTCACCACTCCATTCACTTAAATCGTCTTCGTCACCGGGACCCCCCTCACCATCGTCTCGACCTGTCATTTCATTGAATAAGGTGATCAACGGACGGTACTTGTTTGGATATCCAGAGGAGCCTTGGACGCGGGCCAAAGACCTGTCTGATGGGTTGTAATGCCAAGTTGCTTTAGGAATCCCTTGAGGGTCCCTCAAAGAGAACGCTTCAATGGCTTCCGCGTCAATAGCGTGGACATACGGTTGGTCTCCGGATCCGATACAATGTCCGAGAATCTTTGACTCAAGGTCTAGATCAGAGCTACTAGTAAGTTGGACGACCCTCCACCCTTCATAAGGCTTAGGGAGATCGACAACCATCTTCTTATCCAGCGGCACATCATTATCGTCATCAAATGAACGGTAATGATTTTCGATGCGTAACAAATCTGCCTGATGTTCAGCAATAACCTCCTTGTCGCGTACCCATTCTGCATGCTCCTCTGCCTTCTGCTGGACCTCGCCATAAGACAGCGAACTGATGTTAACCCCTTGACGATGGGGAGATTCAAAAGCGGCAAACCAGTTTGCTATCCGTGTGAAATGATGACGGTCCAAGCGCTCGTAATGTTTGTCACCGTCATCGACGATAAGTCCATCTTTCCGTTCTGCGAAACGAACCACTCCCTTTTTGACCAGACCGGCCAACCATGGCAGCATCCCCTCGACCTCGTATCCCGCCACGAGATTGTCTAACCCTTGGAGCATCAAGGGACCGTCAATACGACTCTTGCCCTCCTCTCGTCGAACCGTGCCCACGCTTTCATCAGCTCGGAACGCCTTTTGATTTTGTTTGAAGATCCGTCGGCCAGTGTCGGTTTGTAAATTCGGAACAAAATCTTTTGGACTTTTGCCAGAAGCTTTGTCGAGCGCACCAGCTAGCTCGTCTGGACGACATGAAAGAACAACAGGGGCCAATGTCTCAATATGTTTGAGCATTGGCGAGATCCGATCCAACTCCGGGTCAGGAGGAACATAAATTGCCACAAGCGACTCAACGCCGCCCGCCGCCAACGGGTAGTGGACGCGCGACAAGATCACTGGTGCATAACCGGCGTCTTCGATAACCTGTTCGACCTGACGTCGGTTTGCGCTGCTTGACGGATCGAGATAAATGCCAACCGTCCCTAGATCAGAGGCCGGGGGGTCGTCTGAGGCTGAAAAGCGGACTTGACGAGGACCAGAACTGTATCCGCAGTTGCACCACTCTCCGGTGTACGGGTTACGATGGTCCCCTCGCCCCGGAGCCTCGACGTAGTCTCGCTCTGGTTCTGTAAGATCAGAGCTTGGCTTGTCCCAAGCTGCGGCCTTAGCGGTTACGGTTAGCGATGATGCCTTCGACCAATGCCCGTCCGGCCTACCCAAGTAGTCAAGACGCTGACGGGCAGGACTCGAAGGGTCTTCTCCCCATCCGGGGACCTGCTCGGTTAGCTTCTCGGGCAGATAATCGAAATTCATTTTACTGATGTCTGGTAGATCTCCACTATCGCTCCATGGGACCAACCCTCCGGCCATGACGTAATTCCAAGCGCTTTGGATGGCGTTCTGGATCAATTGGGACATGCGAGGGGATCTGTCCTCGGGCGCCGCACTGTTGTAGTAGTACTCTGCGACCGCTGCCCCCGCCGTCTGAGTGGCGTCTTCATAGCTCAGGCGCTCCTCATTGACGGACTGCTCTATCGACTTCACAGCCACGGACATAAGCTCAAAGGGCTGGACCAATTGGCGCGGGCTGATCAATGTAGGCTCGTCCTTATTCCATACCGTGCGTGTTTTATCATCAGGCAAGAGCTTTGGCAACGTCACGTATCTGGATTCGTTCGTCCTTAAAGCCTTTCTAAGCCACTCTTCACGAATATCAAGGGCTTCGTCGGGACTAGCGCCCAGACGCCCTAAAGCGGCCTCTACGACGGTCTCAGGCGCATCTGGACCATATGCATCCATGGTAACCTCGAAGACATCGTCCTGAAGCTCGTCTGCCCAGTCAAATGGAGCGCTTTGGGCCGATGTGAAGGTGGACAGCCAACTACGCAGCTCGCTTGCCATATCGTCCGTGCTTGATACAAGAGACCAAGCGTGACCATAGCCGCCTTCGTCACGCGGAGAAACAGCTTCAGCCGTTTCGTCTTCTTCTTCGGCCGCCGGAAACAAGTCGCCAGTGCGTTCACAAACCTCGCTTACGAAGTCATCATCGCTTTTATCTCCGGTGTTGGAGTATCCGATGCCGCCGTCGTGGACTCCGCCGGAAGGAGAAATATAGAAAAGAAAGACGGGACCGTCGCCGTGTTCACCAGCCTTCTGCTGATGATGAGGGAATCCGTCCTCGTCGACGTTCCATGTTTCTACGTCGCCATTGGAGTAGACGTTTCCCTTGCCCTGATTGCCTTGCGACCAGTTGAATATGTCAGTGCTGAAATGCCAAGACATCACAACAATTATACACAGGAACTAGCCTAAAACACTCCGCCGTTGGTAAGTAATATGCCAGCGAGGATCCCAAACAGCCCGACGATGATCGTGACCATTCTGTCGATGTTCTTTTGACGGCCCTCTTTGACATCGTCATCGCGCTCGTCAAACTTCTCGGACAAGCGGCGCCTTTCGACTTTGACGGCCTCCTGAGCAATGCGCTGAGCCTCCAATGCAGTAACGCGGCCGTTAGTGGCCCGCACCTGAATCTTGATCTCAACTAACTCTTTGCCCTGACGAGCCTGACCCTCAGTGAGCGCACCCAACTGACTACTGATCTTTCTGAGTTCGCTAACAATGTTGTCATGCTCCATGCCCATTACAACTTTGCTTGTCGAAATTTGAAAGCCTTTGTGCGAACATTCGCCAACCCGCTAGCCTTGTGCCTACGCCCTATCACGAAGAAACTGCTTTGTCAAGTGGCGATCCTTCCTGTTCTTCTGGCGACTAGAGCCACCGTGTTTGCCCGCGCCCGTCTGTTGGTACGCGGCCAGCGCCACTTTAGAGCCGCCGATTTTCGATAGTTCTAGGACTGATTTTATCTGAGTCATTCTGAAGCTCCGGTTCGGTCTATAAACGATGCGATCCTACCGTTTATAGATGCGAGGACCGCTTTTAGTTTGCTTTAGACAAATTAGCAAACTTTAGCAAACGAATACAGGTGAGCAGTTTACTCTGACTGTAACGGGCTTCCGTTGCTCAGGTCAGTCCGGGTTCGGCAGTCTCCTTCTGTTGCTAGGGCGGAGACTCGCCCCCTAGTACCCAGCCTCTTCCTGAGGCTCAGCCATTATGACACCGATACCGATGCCGCCGAACTCCATGAACTCCTTAGGGAGCTTAAGAAGCTGGGAAGAACCAGCAAACACGCCTCCCATGGCATCCACATCCACGCCCTGCGACTTAGCGATAGCAATCGCCAGCCGCTTCGCAGCCTCCTGCACCTCCTCTGAGGTATCGGAAGTGTCTACCTGATCTTCCAGCGCCTCCGACTCAAGCTGATCGAGTCGATAGCGCATGCCAGCAATTTCATTGTGAACATTCATTATTTTTCACCCCCTTTGCCAAAAATTCGGTCGCCAATAAGATCAGTGATCTTGATCAATCCGTAAACCACGATCACGACGCTGATAACTAAAAATACTCCGCACATTACTATTGGTTGAAGGACCTAAGGTTTGGGTACATGTCCTGTAGGAGCGCGTTTAACATAAACGCTCCATCAGGTGCAATTTCCTCGATTGCCTCAAGCTCTGCAACCGCTTCCGTAAACTGGTCCGGGTCGACACCAAAGGTTTCTTGAAGCATGCTCAAAAAGCGCTCTACGTCATCACCCATTAGTAATCCTCCGACAGCATCAGCGTGGTCGAGCGGCGGAGGCCCTCAGCGTCCTCGGCCTCGGTGATGACAAAGAACTCTTGGTCGCCCTCTTTGTAAAGGCTAACGATACGCGCTCCATCTTGAAGAGCGTCGTCATTGGCCTTAGCATCTTCCTTACAGATCTCTCCCCAATCGCCTCGATGGTGACGAGCGATCATTGGGGCCGCAATGCGGCGATGGTTGCCCTCGGAATTAAGATCGGACATCTTGTCGACCGCATCAACGGTTGCGACGATGCGCCCCAAGCTAAACTTTTCAGAACGAGTCACGGGTTTTCCTTTTGTAGGTGATAGCGCATGTCGGCTTCTATCTCTGCCGCATCGGCATCCCAATCGCGATCAGAGAGTTCTTCGTTGCCGATCTCGTTGATGTGGTCTTCGATGGCGTCCCAAACTGCTGAGCGCTCCTTGCCAAAAAAGGCGTCCGCCCGGAAGTAGCGCGACGCATGGCGCTGATCGTCGGCGTCGCAGCAGGAGCCGATCAGTACCTTTTCGAGGCCGTCGGCGTCATGAATGGCAAGACGCAAAGAGCTAAACGTGAGCATGTCTGGCGAAATAAAAACGCGTTGCTCGTGCCAGTTGTCTTCCATGTCGGCTTCGATCCCCCAGAGCGAGACAACAATCTTGTCTCCGTTTCCGAAGGAGCTAACGAGGAGATTTTCGATTAGATCAGGTTTGAACATGTGATCAGTATAGCAGAATCAAACGGAAAGATCTAGTGGTCGTCTTCCCAGCAGATTTCGCCAGCGCAGACGCCGTCGGCGTCGGGTACGTCGTAGCGCTCAGCGTCAATGACGCTAATCAGGCCGCCCTTCTGCCGCCAGCCAACAGCGGCAGTTCTAGCCGCAGCGATGGCCGCGTCCAGATCATCCCCTTCGCCAACCTTTAGGGCGTCAAGACTAGGCTGCCGTAGGTGTCGGGCTTCGCCGGGTCGGGGCGTTGTGTGATCTTGAGTGGCCGCCCTGTCTGGCGGGGTTGGCCCTTCCCGGCTTCTCCCATTGGGTGAGTGTAGGGGGCGGGCGGGTCGGGTTGCTGCTAGGCGGTGCTGCCGGTTGCCCAAGCGGTCGTAACGTCGCTGACGCTGCGGTCGTCCTCGCCGGTGGTCTCCAGTATGAGAACGTCGCCAACGAGGGGCTGTCCGAATAGCTCGGTCGCGCGCGGGTTTGAGGGCAGGCCGCGCATCAAGCCGTCCTCATTGACGTAGCCAACTGCGCCGAACGTCCTGAACGGGCTGTCGCGCCTGCCTAGTGGTATGACGACCTCAATGTAGCCGCCAACGACGGCCTGATAGTCGTCTAGGCCGTCAACGTCAATCTTGCTGACGGGCAGGGCGGGGTCGGTTGGTACAACGAGTCCAATCATCTTGTGTCCCTCCACTGTTTGCGGGCGTGGCGCATAATCGCGCGCGGCCGGGTTGTCGTAATCCTCAAGCGTAAAGCACGCTCTCGATGTACGTCGTCTTAAACCGCATCGAAGCTCTTCTTCCGCTCATTGAAGACGTCCTTGATGAAGGCCTTCTGGACCTTCCGCAGGGCACGAGCGTGCTTGTGACCGTCGCTGAGAAGAGACCCGGCAAGAGCTGGCTTGCCGGACGGGCCGCATCGCACACACAGCTCATTGTGGACGGCATCATCGAGCCGCGCCTTGGAGGTCTCATAGACATCCCGGTAAGGGCTACGCTTGGCGTTTCCAATCCCTCCTCGATGGTTGCCTGTGACCTTGATGCAAGACTCTGCGATCAAGAAGGAGCGCATCTTGCCCTCATGGTTCCAAGCGGCCCGTTCTCCGCGCTTCTTACGCTGTCCGGGAGCCAGTCCGAGGTACTTCCACAATTCGGAATGGTCGCGCCTCATGCGGCCTTCGGCTCCGTTCCAGCAAGGGTCGTCTACCGCAGCCAAAAATCGTGCGGCTTGCTTGAAACCAACCCCGGGGGTCGAGGCCACGAAGCTTCCTAGCGGATGCCTCTTCATTGCCTTTTCCAATGCCTTTATCAAGCCCTTCTCGGTGTCGTCAAGGTGAGCGCGGATCGCTTGGTACTCCACAGGGACGACATCGGAGCCAGTCTCTGCTAGCAGGCTTCTAATCCGGTTGTCCTGCGCCATCCGCACCGACTCGATGTCGTTGAGAGCTTCGGCGTAGAACAGCAGGTCGCGCTGTGCATCTAAGTATGGTCCAGTGACGGAGCAGCTCTGGCTTTGCAATCGCAGTCGCTCAGCGGGTGGGGTTTGGTCACTAGACGATTTCATTTTGCTGGTCATCACTCCTCCTAAGTTGTTGCCCAAACGACGCGGTGATTATGGCCTTTCGGCGGATCGGAAATGGTCGTTTGGGCTGGGCGTCCTGCCTCTGGCCTTGCGGCGCATTCGGGATGGCCCGTAGATCAAAGTTGTCCCAAGCGGCGGGTTCATCCTAGCCTTGCGGCGCAGACATGATGGCCGCTTGGGAGTTACCATCACAAGTACAACTGGGAGCGCGTAGCGCGCCCGCGCACTGGGTGGACGAGTTCTCCTACGGTTGCGAAGCCAGAAGCCTTTAACTCGTCGAGAAGAGCTTGATACTGCGCCCCCTTGGCATTGGCAGAGGCAGCCATCTCCTTGTATCGCTCCACGATATCTGTCAGATCGGACACGGTCAGTTCATCAACGAACTTATTGATGAACGGAGCGACCTCGCGGTACTTGGACCAGCGAGAAGGGCCGGGACCCGTTGAGGGTTCGGTTTCGATGTGCACCCTATCGAGCCGATGGTGATTCGCAACCCGTTGCGCGAGCGCCCACTCTAGGAACTCGTCGAAGTCTGAGGCTTGGAGGGATTGCGGTACGAGTCCCTTGGCGACGACAACGGGATCAGGAGAGGCCCCGGGCTTTTCCATTTCGCTGCGGATTAGCTCATCAATGATCATGCGGTTCCTTTTGGTTGATTGGATGCTTCCTTGTCGTCCTCATAGGTCTTGCCGATGATGAAGTCGGAAGCCCGCTGGGCCTTGGACGCAGCCTGCACCAGCAGCTTCTTGTCCTCCTTGAATCGCTTAAGCCATGAGGCTAGGTAATTCGCGGAGTTGTCCTGAACGGGGACATCGATTCCGGCGATAGCGGACACCATCGAGGCCCCCATCTCTGCCACAAGCTCTTCCTTGGCGTACGGATCCTTCCCGAAGGTTGCCCAGTCCTTGACGCGGTGCAGGCGGTCTTCGTGACCCGTCGAATGCACAAGCTCATGGTAGGCAGTGTGGTAGTAGTACTCTGCCGACTGGAACTGCTCCTGATCGGGAAGATGGACACAATCCAGTGAAGGGACATAGCAAGCGCGGTCTCCGCGATGCATGATCTTGGGAGCGTTCGGCATCTCGTCGATGATCGACTGAGCCTCCTGAATGGGATCGAACTCCTTTTCCTCGATCTCGGCCGGGATCTTGTCCTCGATGCCTTCGACCTGATCAACATTGAAGACATTGTAGTAGTTGAGCAGCGGGAGCTTGGTCTTGACCGGCTTGCCGTTCTTGTCCTTGATCTTCTGCCCGTTGACGATCTTATCGACGGTCAAGAGCTTCCAGAAGATCACGAGCGTAGACTTCTCGCCCTTGCGGACCTGTCCGCCCAGAGCGTCCGCCTGCTTGTAGGTAAGCCAGTAAGAGCGCTTGTAGCCCTCGGTCTGCGCAGTGAAGTCCAGAAGGAAAGGGTTGATGCCCCGATAAGCCTTCTTGGTCTTCAGGTTGGCATGAGCGGTCGAGAGCTTCCAAGGGCGCTGCCAAGGAACGGTGCCGCCCTCAAGGGCCTCGATCATGCGATTGGTGACCGCCTCGTAAATCTCTTCCGTGGACTTACCACGGCGAGTAGGCTTAGGCTTTGTGGCGGTGGCGGTGGTCATGAATCTCCAAAGGGTTGCATGTGTCCCTAAGTATAGCACACCCTAGGGACACATACAACAACCTATGAGATCATCGCTTGGGGCGCCACCTAAGAACGATCCCTTTGCGGGCACGCTCAAACTTCCAGCCCTTGACGGGCTTACCGCGATAAAGCTGCGAACGCGGCACCGACTTGAAGGTGACCGTTCGACGACCAAACGAATTCATCCAAGAGCAACTGTTTGACCAGATGTCTAGAACGAATCCGGGTCCACCCCGATCCATAATCAGATACCAAGTCCTACCTTGCACGACACGGGGGCGGACAAGTTCGATCCATGTCCCGAGCGGCAGGAAATTGTTTGCGGCGTAGCCTAAACTCACGGTGCGTCCGGAGGCTGTATCCGTAGTGCTGCCGTCGCAGCTAGCGTATGCGGTCGCGCTACCTGTGTAAGTCGCCGCGTTTGCGACAGCCAGACTGCTGACCATAAACGCGACTACCGCCAAGGCAGTCAGTCCGGCAGATCTAACGGCCTTCATTATGCACATCCCCACGGCGACGTTCCGTAACGCGCATAAAGCCGATTAGCCACCTGCATCTGCTGACGCCATGTTGCGTCACCAGCATTGCTCGGCATGCCCTTCAGCTTGAAGCTCTGCCAAGTGCCATACCAAAAGCCTAGCCCGCCCTGATATGTGGGACCCCGATGGGACCAATTGACGCCCTTGTAACCACGCCCCGGCTGTTCACAGCGCCCCAGCCGAACCCAAAGTGCGTGGTTAGCTGGGCGCTTCTTCTTCTTCGCTTTGGTCTTGGTCTTGACCTTGACGGGCTTAGTAATCGGCTCGCCGACAGAGGCGGTCGGAATTGACGCCCCGGCAATCGCCGCTGTACAAACAAACATCGTTACGACTACAGCGATCAATGGTGTTGTTTTATGATAGATAGAATCCACTCCTTGGTGGTTGTTGGTAGACAGCCTCAATCTGATCCATGTTCGACGTTGAACGCCGAGATCCTGCAAAGGATCGGAGAGGCCTAGCTTTTATAGAGCCGAGTCGGCGGCTAAAACAGCAGTGGCTCCCATTGCTCTATGACCTCGGCATCGACCAGATCTGCATACATCAGGTCTTTGGTCGACCCAGACAGGTCCATGTCTTTACGCAGTTCGTCGATCTCAGAGCGAATCTTGCCAGCAAGCTGGTCTTTGATGGTTTGCAGCTCTTCTTCGTACCAGTCGATTAGCTCGTCCATCGACTTGGTAACGGTGACGTTGTCTTTGTCGTCTTCAAGACCGAAGTCGCGAGCGCCCTGCTTAGTCAAGCGCTCCGTGCGCTCCATGCTCGCATCATCGACCTTATCTTCAAAGTCGTCATAGAAGCGCTCAAGCTGTAGCGCGACGCGAGCCTGTTCTTCAGGGTCGTCAGTAAACTCTGCCGCCTCGTCATCGATAGACAGGCGCAGATGATCGATCTCGTCCTGATCGAGTTCTCGACGCAGATCCGCAATGAGATCTTCATCGCCAATCAAATCGTCGACGTCGCTATTAGACGAAGACCATTGAGTCATCGTTCCTCCAAGTTCGTAATCGTTACCGTAGTTCATTATTCCGTCAAATGGCATCTGGTGTCTCCTCTCGGTGTATCTGATAAGCAACAGCGAAGCTATTGGCGGCGGTCAGATTGTGCTGATTGCGCGCCCACTCGTTCGCTTTGTGCTTCTTGTCTGCGTTCACGTAGTGCGTGGCGACAAACTCGTATTCGCGATCCTCCTTCGGACGCCAAGGCCCCTTCTTCCAAAGGTCGACGCGCCACAGGTAGCGGTTGCTGTCATCAAGCAAATCCGGATCGCCTTCAACCAACGCAACGATTTCGTCTTGTTGCGCGAACTTCTTGTCAGAGGCCATAGCCTCGACCTCGAAGCTCACATTCACGTAATCCATGGTCAGCTTTTTGGACTTGGCATTGTTCTTAAGGCGGATGCCTTTCATCTCTTGACGAAACGCCATCGCCAGACCATGGTTGGCAGCTTGCGACAGTTCGTCGGCGTCGCAGGGGTCGGCGGGCAGAAAGCGCTCGCATTGCATGGCGTGCGTCAGCTCATGCCAGATGGCCGTGTTGGCCATCTTGGTCCCTAGGCAACCGTTTAGGGATATGTGGTGCACAGGATCTTCTAGCACGCCGTCCACGGTAGGACCGTAGCGCCCCAGCCCATGATATTTGCCTGCCATCCCTTCAAGTCCATTGCGCAAAACGCGCACATGAACGGGGAACCGCAGGCCAAGCTTTTTAGATGCACGCTCAAGGCCTGCATCATCGATTTGATAATTCATGCTTACATTATAGCAAACATACGAGCTTAGAGCAAGCCTTGGCTAACGATACAAGTTACGTCCGTATGTGTCCACAGCTTGTATCGCTATATCGTCCTACCAACGAACACCGAATGACAAGTACCGCAGCTACCCCGTTCCTCCGGCCATTCGTCAACCGCGAAAACTGGATGAACGTGATTGCCTTCATCGTCAACGGCACGGCCATCGGCGAGGGCGGCACCACCGAACCTTCTGTTCGCGCAGGTAACGCAATGACGGCCTGCCGAGTATGTCCAAGCCACGATGTCGTCCGGCGTGTAGTCCGGGTCTTCGCCATCGTCCCATTCCGCAAAATCAAGGATACAGGGGTTCATCGCTCTGTTTTGATTGCTTTGTGTAGCGAGTTACGAAAGCCATTCTGATTCTAAGTCATGGCGAACCTTGTCGATTGCATTAGACCAACCCCCGCAGCGATAGCGAACGGTTGCCCCAGATGGTGTGTCCTTGGCTCCGCTCTTTTTAGACCACTGCGAGTACTCCATGTAACTGGGGACGTTGCCCATGTCCATGGCGCAGGCGCGGACGCTCTCAATGCACCTATCGGGAGTGAACCCGGCCTTGCTGGTGCGAGACGGGTTAGCTGCGACGCCAGCCGCATCGCACGCCAGCTTCCAAGTGCCATAGCGCTTGATGATGGTCAAAGCAGTGGGGATGGGAGCTGTGAACCGGGATACGGATCGTCCCTTGGCACGAAGAGTCTGATAGGCAGCCACAGTAAGCGGCTTCCCATTTGCTGCGATTCGCAAAAACTGCTCGATCTGATCATTCGTATAGCGCCTAGGACACCCGCCTCCGCCACGGGATCGGTAAGAAGACCGGTGATCAAATGAATGCAAAACCTCTTCGGCATCGGCACGACTAACGCCTAGCTCGTCAACGACATCGCCAACATTGCCATTGCGCTTGTAAGCGTCGATGATCGCATCCTCTTGCTCCCAAGCCTCAAGCGTACGCTCATAGCGCTTAACGCTGTCTATTCTGACAAGGCGAGGCTTGAATCCGTGCTGCTCAAACAGTTGGCGCACACGCTCGTGCGACAGGTCGTGTTTACGGCCGATGGCGCGTAGCGTTCCGCCCTCAAGGTAATCGTCATGCATCGACTTGATCTGTTCATACGGGCGGGCGGTATTAGACATGTTCCTCGGCTATCTTCTTTAGGGTTGTATCGATGCGTGAATCTGAAAGACGATGCGGACGAAGCTCGTCGCTAGCCCCGAAATGATGGACGCGGAACTGTCCCTTCGAGATCCACTGGCCCATATTGTACCAGACGTCATTCTTCTTCATGAGCTTGAAGATCGTCAGGCGGGTCGAGGAGTCGTACTTCTCGCGGGCAACATAAACAACGGGGTTGCCATCTTCGGCACCTTTCGCCGTGTACTCCCACTTCTCATTGACTAGGCTCATAGCAGTAGTGTAGCATGCTATGAGTCAAAGATCAACGTCGTCGCTTGATAAACGGACCCGGCGGTCGGATTCGGGTCTTAGACACATCGGACGGTTCCAAGAAGCATCGCACATGGTAAGGCTCCATGGGACCGCTGTCGTCCAAAGGAAAGATTGCATCGATCCAGCCCGTAGTGGCGTCCTGACCGATAACTTCGCCTGTGGACCCTTCTGGGACCTCTTGGTACTGCCCCGAGCCGTGCTGTTCGCTCTTGCCCTCAGCCATCCCGAACGCGGGGGCCTTCAGCCTGATGATCTCCCCCGGCTCAAACGTTACGCCTGCCGCAACACGCGAGTAGGTTCCTCCGGGGTACTGGATTGGGTTGAACGGCGTTGGGATACGCGCACCGGGGACGGAGACGCTGTTGGGCGGAGCAGGAAAGCCGGGTGGATTCATTCCCGGTGGTGGTGGTGGAGCGGGGGGCATCATCTGCTCCGCAGGCGAGGGCGGCAGGATGTCGGGAGAGGCTGGGGGCGCCATCGCAGGCATAGGCGGCTGGAGCGCCCCGTCGTCTGGACCCGGAGGCATCGGGTCGTCCGGACTAAAACTACGGGGCAAATCATCCGAAACTGGAGGCAAAGGAGGCGGCTCGGGAGACGGCCCTTTCTTCTGCCCGGTGCCCTGCTGCATATCAAGCGGGGAAGGTCCATAAGGATCTTCTTCAAGAGGCGTTGCAAGCCCCTTCCAGTAAAGCGCCATAACATGCGAGCATGGCCTGCCTTCAAGGGCCTTCCATTTACGAGTGCGCTGCCACGCGTACTGGCTCCACGCGCACTCGCATTCCCATGTTGTGATAGATCTGGACTGGGGATCATCGCGGCCTATTTCAACGGTGTACTCACCATGATCTCCGATCACATGGCCGACAAGGTTGTTCCAGCCATTGCGCAAAACAAGCACATTTCCCGATTGGATAAGTCGCTTTGCCTTGTTGACAATGTCGGTCCAACCAGCCGTTTTGCGCAGCTCTTTGCTGGCATCGAAAGTGAACTGTGCCCGCCTGTAGCCATTAGCCTCAAGATCGACCTTCGTGATTTGCTCGGCTAGAGTCCGGTCCTCGGCAGAGCCACCCGAAGCCATGATGACAGCTTCTCCGGGGCGCCCTTCCCACCAGTGGACCTCGGAATTACCAATCTTGCGCTCCTTCGGAGGCAGGGGCGCAAGACCATCTTCAAAGAGAGAGGCGAGGATGGTGCGAGTCTCCAGAGGCTCAATATGCCAGCGTGTTGCCATCAACCTTTATGCCTTAGATGCAGCTTACTAATGTGCGGCCCAAGAGGGGAAAGCATTTCGATATGAACGTAGCACGATTTCTATTATCACTCGTTGCGTCCGCACTAGGTCTAGCTATACTTGACCTATGCCTGACACCGCGGTTGCGATTTATCAGGCGTTGTGCTATAATGGTTGCATGACCATAGAGATGAAGTGGCACCGCAAAGAGGCAGGGCATTACTACACGGCCTGCGACACCTACGAGGTTATCCGTTCGGTCACTTACGAGTCTGACTATGAGGGCAACGACCGGATTCTCAACGGCGACGGCTTCAACCCGGCAGACGTTGAGTGGATTCTCGTGCTGACCGCGACCGAACAGAACATTGACTTCTTCGACACCAAGAAAGAGGCCGTAGCGTACGCCGAGCGTTACCGCCCGGAGCGATGACCCTGACCACTAGCGGAGCGACTGTAACGAGTCTTGACTTTGCTGGACACGAATTCGATGTCACCGTCAAGCTCACCGGCGTTATCGGAGAGGTCAATGAGGCCCGCGATGAAGTTGGCCGCGACGTTTCAGAGATCGACCTAGTAAAGATCGAGAAGGTCGAGTTCTTTACTCACTCTCACCTCTACGGCGACCATAAGTTTGGCGAGATCGTGGAGATCAGGCCAGAATACCTAGTCTTTAGCAATAAGGTCGATGACACAGTGGCGGAGTTCGCTCAGGAGCTACTTGACGAGCGGTTCGAGAAGTCCCGTCCGTAGCAACGAAAGGAAGCACATGCCATTCGCACCGAAGTACAAGGTCACGCCATTCGATTGTACCGGCGAGCGCCAGTCGCTTTTACGAAGGCGACGATCTCGCAGAAGCGGTTGCGGTCGCCAAAGCCAACCCGTCGAACCGCAATAGGCAGACGAGCCTTTGGGACGATGACCTAGACACCGAGGTTCCTTACGCGGAGATGAAGTCGCGGAAGGACTTCAATGATTGGGAGACAGGAGAGTGGTAGAGCTACGCTTCAGCGGGGATACCGATGTAGCCATCTTGTCCGTCCTTCGCTACAAGCTTATAGTCGCCCGCGAGCGTTTCAACCTCGCCATACTCAGCCGCCACACTTGCGTCTAATGTTATCCATTTGGCCCCTCTCATTGACACCGTTTCGGGGTTGCCAACCAGAGGGGTTACGTCGTTGTTCCCAAGTTCTTCTGTTTCGTAACGGATAACATCCGCTAGCGACCAGCTAGGGTCAAAGCTTCCCTCGCCCCCTCCACGAAACACGGCTTTCTTGGTGGCGCTCAGAGTGTGCTCGCCCGAAGTTGGCGCATGCATAAGAAAATTTGGGTGCAAGCTCATTGTTGGACTCTCGGATAGAAGTTGTTGTATTGCTCGGGCGAATACCAGCTCTCTTTGCCATGAGGGTGGGGCTGCCCGGTCCAAGGCTCCCATACGGGGAGGCCATATTGCTCCTTGTCGGGAATGTCATATTGACTATTTGGGCTTCCCATCATAACATGATTGGGCAAAGTTTGCAAGAATTGACTGACGTAGGGCACATGCTCGGACCTGATGGGACTGTTTGCCTTTCCCTTGGCGTCCTCTATCTCACCGCGATTGCTAAGAGTTATTGTAGCCAAAGATTCGTTTTTCAAATCGCGCAACGATAATACGCGATGAGTATTTTCGGCGACTTTGTGACTGTAGGTCGCAGCGCAATTTTTCATGCGTTGCCCTTCGTCCGGGCATTCTTCCGCACGGACTTCGCGCATCGTATGTTCGGGGAATGACATTAATGTTTCCCCGGCATCTGGGTCCCGTTCTTGCTGCGCATTCCATTGCTCAAAAATGGGGACGATGTCGTCCCAAGACATCTGGTTGAGATCAAGACCCCGTCCGCGATCCTTTAAATGTTGCAACATTGCAGGTAGCCGTTCAACCATGCCCTGTTGGATGGGTTCTATTTCTTCTCCTCGCATCATTTTTTCTTCCGTATCTCCGGGAAAAAGATAGCGCGACTGAACCACCTCCCAAGGCTGTTTCCCGGAAAACCAGTGTTCCCCCTGCCGGTGCGCTGCTGCCAATCCGGGTGGCAAAACGATGCTGCCTTCTTTCCATTGCCTTACGAGCCAAGAAGCGATGCGGTCCGTTTCTTTTGGATAGAACCCGCCCAGCATCATGATGAGCGCTTCTCCCTCCGGAGTGTGAAGCCAATCATACTTGTCAACGGTTTGCATTAACCGCTTACGGATTTTAGGATTAAACGGGTAGTCTTCTGGTTTTATATTTAAGAAGAAGGCAAGCACGGGAGGCAAGTCGCTCCCAGCAATGTGCTCGCCCGACACCTCTGAAATTTCCTCAAAGAGACCCCGGTTAGCAAGCATCTTGTAGACGATGTTGCTGGGAGAAAAGTCGCCTTTCCCGGCCTGATGATCTTCCCGCCTCTTGTCATGGATGTGATGCCAATAGCGGACCGCCTCCTGCGGCTCGTACTTAAGCAGGAGTTCCATTTTGTCAGCGGACTCAAGAGCAAGCGTGTAAGCCGTGTTCATTTCGTGCTCTACATCCATAACCCGATCCCGCTCTGGTGGCTGCACCCACAGGTCAGACTCTACGTCGTAGCCGGAGCGAAGCCCCGGTCTGTACAGGTCCTCTCTGGAGACCTCCGGAGGAACGACGAAACACTGGATCGGATGCGTAGTGCCGGGTACATTTGTCCCGTCCAGATGATTAACCATCACGCCGATCATCTCGGCTCTCGACCAGTCCGGGAAGGCGACCGTGTCTACAAACAGGGAAACATCCACATCGCTGTCTGGCGAATATTGATATGTGGTCAACGAACCGGTGAACACGAGGGATAGCCATTCGTCCATACCATCGTAGCCAGCGTCGTCCAAGTGCTTATAAATGGTTGACACGATCCATTGCTTGTGCTCGGGCCTGAGCAGAGGAGAGTCGGAGTCTGGATGGTCCCAGACGTCCGGGTCGAGTCCATCGTGAACGGGATCTAGAATATTGGCCTGTCTGTTTGTGGCCCCATCTGGCCGTAGCTCTTCTTCGGTAGCCGTTCCGATAGATCCGTTTGTTGCATGTAAGACTCCATAAATCGCCGGGACGCCCCCGCCCGCCGGGACATACTCCGTGATGAAATGCGGCTCGTTGTTAAGGACCACCTTCTGGCCGAGCGTGAAAGGCGTCGGCTGCTTGATGGCGGATTCTTCGGGCGACAAGGGCGCGGCGAACGCATCGACAGAAGGCCTGTGCCCGCAGGCTCCGCTTTCGCAAATGCGGATGCGTGACCTCAACATCCGTTGATCTTGCTTCGAATCGGCTTCGCTGTGCAGACCGCTCCCGCAGGAGGTCATATGCGCGATGCCATCATCGCCAGTCCAAGCAAACCTACGATGCGAGTTCTCCCCCGTCATCGGCATCTCCTGCCAATGCGGATACTCCGCCGCAACCATCTCGGCGACGTAATCCCCCCGGCGGGCTAAGAAGGCTTGCGGGGTGTGGGCTTCTTGTTGTTGTCGGCTGTTCGATTGTAGACTGAGTGGCATATATGACATCCAACGTTCTTAGCGTATTTGGGGTACTTAATGTGAGTGTCGCACCACCCACACTTCTGGAAGATCCATTCGCTGCCGTCTTTAGCGGTGACTACGATACTCATGCCGCAGAGTCTAGCGGTCGCGCCAGTTCGAGCAGCGTGGCTCGTTCGTTCAACTCGGGATCATCGATTGTGGCTTGGGTCAACTCGTTTAGGATCTGGCCAATTTGCGGGCCTTTTGGAATTCCCAGATCTAATAGATCCTGACCATTGACGGCCAACTGGGAACGGTTTGTGGGCTGCTGTTCATTACGAACTTGCTCGATGAGCTTTGCCTGTGTCTCATACTCTGCGTCCGCGCCGGGTACTGGCACGCTTTTGCCGTTGGAGTCAGACCAGCGGATGTGAAGAAGGTCGTCGGCGTGGTCTTCGACCTTGTTCAAGAAGCGCCGTGCTCCGCGCTCATTCGTGAACGGCGCGAACATGTGATGACGCACCAGTTGCCCTACCCGATTGACCCGATCACTGGGATAGCGCAGGCGCTCTAAAGCTTCGCGAGCCATGTGCGCACCCTCGGCCTCATGCATCTTGCCAGTGCTGCTGCCGTCTGCATGGTCCTTCCGGTAGTAGTGATGATCATTGGTGATCGGATCCTTCCAAGCAGACGAAGGCTTTCCGATGTCATGAAGAAGCGCCGCAAGACGAACGTCAGGATCGTCAGTGCGTTCAGCCGTGCTGCGCAGAACTGACAACGTGTGCTCGCCCAATGTCAAATCGTGGTGGCGATTCTTTTGGTCGTAATTGAAGTTGTCGTAGACTTCAGGGAAGATGTGCGCCAGTACCCCCGTGTCGTATGCCAAACGAATAGCCTCAGCGGGCTGGTCCGAAGCCATCAACTTGTCCAGCTCAAGCTGAATGCGCTCTGGGGGCAAACCGTCCAGACCAGACGCGGCATACTGCATTTGTAGACGCGTAGCCTCATCGGGGTCTAGCCCGTGACGGCCCTTGGCCACAAGGGCGCGAACCACGCGCAACGGGTCGTCTTTAAGGGAATCGCTGTGGAGCGTCCGCAGCGTCCCGTTAGTTATGTCCTTTGCTCCGTTGTGAGGATCGATAAGCCGCCCTGAGTTCAGGTTAACAGCCATGGCGTTTGCAGTGAAGTCTCGCCTGAACAGATCCTCATGAGGGGTCATCCGATGGTCGGTCTGGACATCAAAGTCGGTGTGACCGGCCCCCGTAGACCTCTCCTTGCGCGGCAAGGAAACCTCGACCTCGTCGCCATCTTTCTTGAATCGAAAGACGCCGAAGTCCTGTCCGGTGTAATCAACCTTTCCGTCAAGCGCAGTCAGCAAAGACTCAACCTCCTCGCCGGGAAGCCCGGTCACCATCAGATCGATGTCCTTGGGCTGCTTGCCTAGCATCACATCGCGCACCGCGCCACCTACGGCATAAACCTCTCCGCCCCCGTTATGCAGAGCCTTGGCGACCTCGTCTACTACCGGATTGGCGAGCGCCAACATGGCCACAGTCGAGCCGAGCTGGTTGGAAGCCGCCAGCTTGGTGTCGGACCCCTTGTCATCCCGAAGGTGCACGTTCTTAACCTCTAGCTCCGGATGCTGATAATACCATAGCTCTACCATGTGGCGCACGGTGTAGGGCATGTTGGTCATCGACCGGATAACCACCTTGCCACCCGGCTCGTACGTTCCCTCGACGATGCCACCCGGAGTGAACTTGCCCGGGATGTCAGCTAAGCGCTGGCCTTGCTGCCCGACTGTGATCTCATCGTCTTGAACGTCGTAGATGAATGGGACCGCCCCCGAGATCAGATCTTTCGGCTGCTTGTCGGTGTATTTCATGACCTTGGCCAATAGCGGTCGCTTGGCCTCTTCCTTGACATAATGCAGGTCCACGACCTTCCCCAGATGGAGTCGGGCGTAACCCACTGGACAGCCGTAGTGGTAAGCGACGAAGTATGTGTCCGACTCGCTTCCGCCTAAGAACCCGTCGACGCGAGCAGCCTCTCTGAGGCTAGCAAGCGGAAAGATCTCAGGCTGGAGCGGAGTAACGTGGGGCTTAAACGGATCGGGTTCGTCCGTCCCGATTTCGGGAAAGCCGCCGTTCTCGTTTATTTCCCGCTTAACGTCTGCGCAACCATCCTTGCGGTGGCGATCATAAAGCTGCCAGCGCGGGAACAGACGATCACAGGTCGGGCACTGGTATAAACCAGAGGGGTTACGCTTCGGTGGTTCTTCGGCGGTTTCCATCTCGCCCGAATTGGCCCCGGTGTTTTCCACCTCCAAGTCCTCGATGGTCTTGATGACGTTGTCGTTACCGGCGTATAGCGTGAGCGACTGATCCTCGGCCCATTCGCAAAGCGAGGGGATGGCGGCTACGTGTACGGGCCAAACTTGGGCTTTATCTCCACCGACCGTAATCCATCCGTAGCAAGCATTATCTCGTAAGGGGTTCTCGGTCGCGGCCTTGATCGCCAGCTCGCTATGAGAAACGCGGCCAAGGTAAAGATGGCCATCGTTGAAGGCGTAACGAATGTGCGACGATCCCCTAGGGGCGAATTCATCATTGATCGGCTCTCCTTCGATGTTTGTGATGCCTCCCCACGTCCAACCGATATTCTTGCAATAGTCTTTGAACACGCGCTGTAAGGACCGGATGTTAACATTGCTCTGAACCTCCCACGTAGCTTTGCCGTTATTGATGATGACCCATCCTACCGCCATCGGACCCTGATGCTGTGGGTCGATGCCCGCATGCTCAGAAAGCTGCTTATGATCGTGTGAAGGGCTGACCTCAAGCTGTCCGTTGGCATAAACGAATTTGTACTCACCGGAGGTAGGCTCATAATCAGGCTCATCGTCCCAGTACTGCTGGTCGATGTCAGAGGCTCGCTGCGGCTCCTCTGCCGGGTATGCGTCCCCTGAATAATCTAGGGACGTTTTGAGCAGCGAGTCTAACGAGCCGAAGATTATGTTCGCCCGTTTGCTAAACCGCGATGTGCGCTCCGTCTCTTTGGCGTTGGGGCAAGGTTCGTACCCATCATTCTGACCGTAAAACTTGCACGTTAGATCAATGGCATATTGACTATCAGGGCTGACCCAAGCGTAACGGCCTCCGTTCACGCCAACATGCCCGCCAAGGCGCTCTGTCAGCCATCGAGCGGTGACATAGGACTGTCCCTGTTCAGGGCGTCGGTCCCCACGCTTCAGCGGGTAGCGGGTGTCGTCTCCCCAAGCCCGTTCTGCGGTCTTACAAAGAGCATCCAGTTCTCCCTGCGTGATGGAATCATGATGCCAGATAGTCATTACCCATTAAGAATCGGATTGGCGTCGTTCATGAGCCTCTGTCGCCCTGCTTAGGGCGTCACCGTCACAGTGTGGGCATATCTCAATCGGAGATTTTCGAATAAACATTGGGCTATCCATAACAACCTCCAGAGGCAGGCGGGTCATCCGGCGAGGGGAAAGACCAAAGCCTCGTCGACTGGTTTGACAGCACTTACATAGGCGCATTACAGTTTGATCCACAGGTCCATCCGCCTCGGCCGAACCTGCGGGCTTCGCGACGACAGATCGTGCACCGAACTTCACCGTTGCTACAGCAAGCAAATTTACTTCGTGGCGCGCAATAAATGGTCCCGCCGCACCCGCACGAGATTTCATTGCGGATCGGTCGGTCATTTTTAATCGTACGCGAGACCCTTTGTAGACGTCCGTCCTGACTCATTCGTCTAACGGGCTGCCAAGGTCTTTGAGGATTTGAGCAGCGTCATTAGTAATGGCAGCCGCCAAAACAATCGGTTTGTAGACTTTCACGCCGTCTACATCGCAGATATCCCGGATGGCAACAAGGATAAATCCTTGGCTTTCTGATGCCTCGTCGAAGGCATCCATGATTGCGTCGATGTATCGCTCCTCGGAATCTAGATTGTCGGCCGCCGAAGCATCACAGATCAGATCAGATTCTGTGAAAAGACTGAGGTGATTGGCAAAGGTCCAGCCATCCGGCTGCCCTACATACAAAAAGTGATTTTGATCCCATTCGACATAGACCAACTGAAAGCCGTCGCCATCAATCTTGATTTCTCGCACGATGCCTCGGGCGCCAGCAGTCGCCTTGCTGTAAACTTGATCGAATCCGACACAGAGTTCTACGTCTGCCCCAACAAAAAGCTCATTCATTGAATCTGTTCTCCTTTGCCATTACTAGAGCGATGTCGTCTAGTTTCGAGGCAAAGAGACCAGCATATTGATCAGCACGGCGGGCGATCACATAAGCCAGAAGGACTTTCCCTAGGCCCCTCCTGCCTAGTAGCAGTCCCGACAGCAGCAAAAGGAAGACATCGACATCTGTTGTCGCTGCTTTCCATAGGCCCTTTAGTACTCCAAATACAAATCTAATTTCAAGCATGGAAGTATAATAACAGACAAATGACCAAAGCGATGTCAGCCAATAAAAGTGCGGGCATCGGATCTCTCATTTGAAGCTCTCAATAAAGATAAGGCTATCCCAAAATTCGTTTTCTACCTCGGACAGCGTGTCGTAATAGCGATCACACATGCGCTCCATGTCGAGCACAGGGACCTTGTCGGTTGACCTAGCAGCGTTGCGATCAAGCGCCTCAGCCAAGTTCTTGAAAAGAACTAAATGGCACTTGGCCTTGCTACGCGCCCCGACCTCAAGAAGTTGAAGGCGTCCGGACCGCCACAAGTTAGTCGCGTCAACAACACAATCTACGCCATGCTTAAGACCATCCCCAAGATCTGCATGTGTGCGGCCCCAAGCGTAAGCGTTGGCTTCAGCTCGTGCAGCGGGCTTGTGCGCCTCGAAGAGGCTTCCGTACTTCTCCTCGCGAAACGCGTCCGGAGATAGGATCGTGGCCTTCAGGTCGAATAGCCGAGCAGCCCAAGTGCTCTTGCCGCAGCCGGGGATCCCGGCCAGAACAATCATGTTGGGCATCTACTCAACCTTTGGCTTTTTGTTTCGAAGGGCGGCAGCAGCCCTGTCGGACCGATGTAGGGCTTCCAGAAACTTAGCCTGCTGCGGGGTGACCTCCCCCAAGGAGTACGTGTCTCCTACCGAGTCAAAAAATTGTGTGGATGACTTGTCCATTGTGTCCCGCCATGTTTTAGGAGTGTATTCGAACGGCTCCTCTTTGCCGAAGACCAAGTCTAGCAGCAATGTCAGCAGTTTGTCAAGGGCTTTATCGAAGCAAGCGGGAAAGGGAATCACGAAGGTCCTCCGCTGTTCGAAGCGCCGACGGATCATCGAGCCGGATCTGTGTGACGAGCTGTTCCAAGTCGTCGTATAGATACTCCAAATCGCGACTCATCGAATCATCAGAGCTTTGCTTTGGGGCGATCTGTTGTATGTCTTCCATGCTGGGTAGCTTTTCGTAAAAGGGGGACGGCTCACTCATCGTTGGCCTCTTCTTCTTGGCCTTCATAATAGGCAGTCAAGTATGCATCCGCTTTGATCAACGAACCCTCAAGGGCTTTTGTCATCGCCGAATACTGCTGCCTGTTTGACAGTTTTCTATATTGATCGGATAGGTCCTGCGAAACGCTCTGCATATGAGAGATGTTCAGTGCCGCCCTAATGACCTCTAGGTCGGTGACTAGAACCTGAATATCATCAGTTAAGGACAACTTAGCACACCCTGCCTTTCTAAATAAAACTCAATACCTGCCCAAGTGGGGGCTAGGTATAAGTGTGGGATGTCGGTCAAAGCCCGATTGTACTCAAACAACAGACCAAATGCGTCACGCCTTCCCGTACGCGAGGTCTTCCAGTCCCAGTCGTAAAGAAAATTGCATAGTGTCTTGGGTCGATCATCGATCAGGTACTGACAGTCCGTTAGGTACGACCGCTTATCGTCCATCGTGCAAAGGACCTTGCCGGGAGGGAAGTGCTCAGCGATCCAACGCTCAGTCGGCTCCATCAGGTCTTCATTCCTATTCGACAAGTAGACGATGTCGTGGCTCTGGGCCAACCTGAATACGGCCTTGGAGGCTCCTTCGAAAGGCCGCCTAGTGGTTATCACCTCTTCGGTGTGGACTCGGCTTAGCGCGGACTCAAAGGCCTCTTCGCCACACGCGTCCCACGGGCTTCGCCATTCCACCCAAGGCATATACGCACCCCGGAACAGGCTTTTATCGCCGCGCTCGATAGCGTCATCGATGTATGCCTGACGAAGGGCAGCTTCGAAGCAGTACAAGGTCGAGTCGATATCTATCGCTATGAGAGCCATTGTGAGTAAAGCCTTTCTACTGCCGTTCTAGCGGCCCACCTGAGACCGTCTAGGTCTCTGTCGTTAAGGATTTCAATGTCCACAAGGTCCTCCGCCAGCGGCTTCTCAGATGCGTGACCGTCCTCATCAGAGCCAAAGCGGACCACCCGGATGATATCCCCTCCCACGGCCCGAATCGCTTCGGCCTCATTTGAGAAGCGTGCATCAGTGATAATCAGAAGCTCTTTGGTGTGATCAAGGTCTTTTGGCAGCAGGCGTTCAATCCAGAAGCGGTCACCAAACATTTGGCGATGAGCTTCGGTTCCGTAGAACTGCAAAAATTCTCGTCCCGAGACCTCAAGACGGTCGGGGACATCAAGACGGTCGGGGACATCTGCCGTCGTCGTTGAGAAGAACACCGAAACCGTTCCTGATTCCTTAAGATCTTCGCAAAAGGACATACCATCGTGGTCGTTGGTGAACCCAAAGGCACGGGCTGCACTCAGCTTGAGCTTGTCAGCAAACGCCTGCTGACGAGCGGGCAAGCTGTGTTCTTCGGCCCACTCCAGCATAAAGTCTGCAACGGTGTTTTTGCCGCTTCGCTTTTTCCCTGTGATCCCTATCAGCATTACCGGCCCTTGAATTTGTCCAGTGTAAATTTGACCACACTGATCGTAGACCTAATGGTAGCCCCGATAAAATCGAGGACTTTTTCAGTCTTCGTCATCTTCTAGACCCAAGTCTGCGACCAGCTCGATCAAATAGTTAATCTGCTTTTCGATGTTTCTAATTCGTTCTTCAAATTCGTCTTTACGGTCGTCCCAAACCTGACCGGTTCTATGCTTTCTGGACTCTGTCATTCGCCGTCCCTCTGCTTGATCAGCTCGTTCATCTCGGCTTGAGCGATGTTCTCAAGATCTTCTCTTAGGGCGAGAGTGCGGTCTGTCTGGAAATTCTTGATCTCCTTCTCGTCCCAGTCCTCGGGGACGGTGAACTTGCGCGACATGCTGTAGTGAAAGTCAGCGCTGTACTCGAATTTGACGATTTGGACCTTCCCGCCAACTGAGGCGCTTACGCTTACTTCGGTACAAATTGGATCAGCCATTTGCTCTCTCCTTGACTTTATGTTCGGGTAACGCTCACGAGGTAGCCGTGCTTTTTCGCAACTTCGCTGACCGCATTAGCCACCTCGGCAGCATGCGAATCCGGCATTGGCCGACCGCCCACGTCATAGGCGACGACACAAACGGCCCTTGGCCTGTGCTGATAGGCTTCGCGCTTGTTGCGCTTGGATCCTTTTTTACTATTAGACATTATCCCCTTACGAATATCGCTGGTCGCGATATAGTAGGACCCCGTCAACATAAGTGGCAAGGTCGATGGAAAACCGACCATCGGGCCACACCTCAGCCACGGCAAAGCCGTTCTGCCAGTCTGGGGCGACGGCGTACCCCAGACCATCTTCGATACGACACATGCAGCCAGTTTCGACAGCAGTATTCACTATTGGCTTTCCATCAATGGTGAACTTCGTTTGGTGGACTCGCGACTGTCGATGCGTGTGACCCACGATGATGCTATGACCCAAATGGTCAAGCGTTGCGTGAGCAGACGCGCCGCTGTTCTTGCGAGCGATCCAACCGTGACGGGCTGCCAAAAAGTCTGAGATCCGCACTTGGGCGTGATCGTATGAGCCATTCGGTTCGATAAACTCAACGCCCAATTCGTCAAGCCTCAATAGCAAACGAGGAGAGTGGATAGACGGAAGGTCCGGCAACTCCTCTACTTCTGCTGGCTTAAGGCCGTAGAAGTCAGCAATGTTGTTAATGACCGCACGACGAAGACGCTCGTCATGGTTTCCGGCCAGCTTCTTCCATTGGGTTTCAGGAGACGCAGCCCGATAATCGTAGATGATCTGTCCGGCTGCGTTGACGCACTCCTGCGTGGTAGCAGCCCACACCGGATCGTCCGGGTGGCGGCTGATCTTCGGGAGGTCGATGGTGTCTCCGATGAAAATGCCTTCGTCGGGACGATTGACGTCTATCCAGTTTAGGAATAGCGCGTGCAGTTCCTTGTCGTGATAGGGGGCCTGATGATCTCCAACGCAGACCACCCTGCGAGGCTGACCGGTGTTTTTCTTGGGCCTTGCCTTGGGGAGATCAACATTAATTTGAGCCGGTTCAGGCCACTCAGGCCACTGGATGTCTTTTATCCGGCGGCAATTAACCTTGAGCTGCTTCAAGACATCGCCGGTTGGCGAATCCCATTCGTTCACTGTAACCGATGTTACTTCCCACTCCTCCGGCTCCAGCCCTCGCTCTTTGAGCAAATCCTCGGGGTTGCTGTAGTCCAAGGACGGCTTGCTGGTAAGAATCGCGTCATCGCCAGTGATCTTGGTCTGCCCCTGAAACCCTTGATCCTCCGCAGGGAGACCCCAACGACGGAGTGCGCGCCTGATGCTGCGCTCACTGGTTGACACCCCTAGCTGGGTGAGTGCTCTGACAACGTCGGGATTCGAGTAGCCTCCGACCGAGACCCAAGTCTCAATCTTCTGACGATATTGGTCCAGCGGACTCTGCGTCGATTTCACTTGGCTCCTGAACGGCATCCTCGTCTATGAAGCTATAACTCTTACGCTTCGCAGCCTTTGGCAGCCTATGAATGGTTTTACCCTCTGCTTCTTCTCTTTTGAGCATCGGGCCTGTATCAGCAATGTTACCAGCAATCTTATCAGATTGCGAATCTTCGTCGTCTGTGTTCTGCACACTAGAGGGACGCGGCATCCCGGGGCGGCGCTCGAAGCTCGCGGGCGGAGCGAAACCGTTGCCCGGAGCATCGGGACCATTAGGTGAAATCGGCGGGGGACCTCCGCCCGGAACTGGCGGTTGTGCTGTTGGTCCAAGCAGTCCGTCTGGCGGTGACGGCATTACAATGCTCTCGCCGGGTCCACCCATGCCCGGAGGAGGAGGTCCACCCATCCCCGGCGGGGGAGGTCCACCACCCATGCCCATCGGTGGCAAGCCTCCCGGCGAAGCAGACTGACCGGGATCAGGATTGAGGACGCTTTCTACCTCAGCCTTAAGGTCGGGCGGGATCGGAAGACCGGCAGTCTTAAGGGCCTTGTAGGTCTTCATCTTGGCCTCTTGCTGCTTGATGGTCTTCTCAACCAATTCATCGTTGTACTCGTCGACATACTCACTAATGTCGTCCTGAACGCCGACCATAAGCTTGTTGTCCGGGATGGGGACTCCCATGGCCCGCATGGTCTGAAGGAATTGTCTTTCAGTGGCCTCATCGCGTAGATCCAAGGTCTCAAACTCTAGCTCTGGGATCAGCAGCTTGTGCCGCTCCTCAATGCGCTTCTCGCCGGTCTCCTCGTCATGGATGACGACCTCTTCAAAAATCGGAATGCGGGTGCCGCCCTTGTTGTCATAGTCATAATGTTCTTGCGCCTCAGCCACGACAAGTGCGCGGGACTTGAAATGGCGCTTCAACCAATCTTGGAACGTGCGCAGGATCTGGTTAAGAAACTCAGCCTGAAGCGCGCTAGAGGCGTAAGGCTGAGAATTGGAACCAGCCGAAAGTAGAGACGGGTTGACGCCAAAGATCTGCATGATCCGGCGTTCGATGCGGTCGAAGTCGTCACCAAGACGAGGCATCTGCTCGCGGCCGAAAACGTTCTCTATCTCCAAGCCGAAGTGATGGACCAGCAAACGGAAGTCTGAGGAAAGGGCTAGGTCCATGTCGTCTCGGAAAGCATCCAGCTCGTCTGGCGAAGGGACCCACGGACCTTGACCGTCTCCAAGATCTAGAACGCCAAGGCGAGCGAGGATAAGCGGAGAGTAAAGGCGCTCAGCGATGGCGTCTTGCGATGCAAGCAGCTTCTCCTCGTGGATCAGCGTGCGGAGACCACGAAGCAGAATGGGGGTGCCGTGATCATCCCAAGTCGTGTGCTTGTTAGCGACCTGTTTGAGCAGTACCGAAGAGATCGGGATGTGCTCATTGCGCAGCAGGTACGGAATCAGCTCTGGGAAGCTCTGCTGGAGCTGCTTATACTCCTTGGCGGGCGACTGCGACTGGGCCAACTTCTTAAGATATTGAGGCGGGACGATTTTAAGCTGCTTGGATCCGAGTAGAGGAAAGTTCTCAATGACGATGTCCTCGGGATTGATTAGCTCCTCGCTCTCCCATACGCCCAAGTCCTCGTCGAAGGAACCCAGAGGGAAAGCCTCGCCAACAGTCCAGTATTCGCGACCCAAGCCAACCAAAAACTCCGCGTAATCAAGTTGATCAAAGAAAAGGTCTTCATAGAACCCTTGGAGATGCTTGTCTTTGCACTTCATGCTCATCCCAACCAACGGGAAACGCGTGAAAATGTCGATTAGGATAGGAACCAGATAGTGAGTGGCGTAATAAAGCCGCAGCCACTTATGCAGCTTGTGGCGATGTCCTTCATCGGCCACATTCCACGGAAGACCCGACAGATCCCAGTACTCAAGCGGATCATAAAAACGCGGGATCGCAGCATAAACGTCTCCGCTGCCCGTTGACCCAGACTTGCGGATAGAGGAGGCGCGACGTTGACTACCCATCGCTCGAACAAGCCGAGTGTTAGCTTCAATCTCAGCAGCACTGGAGTTCTGACCATTGGCCATCGCGCTCGTCAGATCGGCGTGACGAGCCTTCGTGCCCATAGAGGCCATTTCGTGCATCGACGCCGCCTGTAGCTTGGCGCGAGCAGCATTCTTTGGAAGCGCCACTCCGCGCTTCTTAAGGTTATCGACCGCCGCGTCTAAGCGGGAGGTTTCACTTTTCTTTGCCATCAGTGGTTATAGCCCCGTTTGGGCCTATTCCCTATCGCTGGCAGGATCCGTAGCAGTTACCGTTACAAGAGCAAGGGTTGGTCATCGAACAGTCCTTTCGTACTCGGCAACAGCCGACATGTCATTATCTAGCTCTTCTATAATGTCTCGGATCGGATTACGATCTGGATCAGTTTTGGACTCGCGGTCAAGCCATTCGCCGACGCCGCGACCGCGCATCTTCTCTCGCCGAGCCTGCGCGTCGGCGCGTCGGTCGGGTTGGCCAAAAATAGCGCGGTGGTTTTCATCTACAATCGGTTGGACGCCTTCTGGAACCGGTTCGGAACCATATCCTACACCGTTGGGGTGCATGTCCCTATCGAACATTGCTACAGGCTCCCCACGGTGATTAAGCACAGTGTGGAGGCTGTTACCGGGTTCGAGAGGCCGATACGAAATCGGTGTCGGCCCCGGCATCCCGTCCTCTCCCGGAGGAGCCTGCTGGCGCGGCCCGGGCATCCACATCGCACCACAATTACCAAGTGCGTCGCAATGTTCAGGTGTCGACGGAACGACCTGATACCCTCCCTCGTTCGCTTGGCGAGAGGTCACTGGGTCAGCTTGATTGCCTTTTGGGAAGGTGCCAGTGCTCGGTTGCTCGATGTTGCGCTCAGTGTTTTGAGCGTCTTTGTCAGCAGTAGGAAGATCCTCTTTTTTAAGAACATCGGAAGTTAGCTCTGGCGTAGAATGACTGTAATCGCTGGTTCCCTTTTCGACATCTCCGCGACCCGCCGCAGTAACATCTTGTTCATCGTTAGGGACGGGCGAATTATCTCCCTCGGTGTCGATTTCCGTATGCTTGTGACCCTTTTCGTCTCCGGCCTTGCTCTTGTCAATCTTGGGGGAAGGTCCGCCTTGAGCATCGGCATTGCCCTTGGGAAGCTTTTCACGCTTTACAGCGCCACCAGACCCTTTAGGAGCTTCTGCGCCTTGGCGACTACTCTGTGCTAAAAAATTGTTCGGATCTTCGACAGTGCCGCCATCAATGGTTCCGTGACCCACAGCAGAGGGAGCGTCAGCCAGCAACTCGTCGATATTCTTCTGCTCTTCAGCCTGCCGCTCGAAGTTTCCGTACCGGTTGCGAATAACCTTTTCGACGCGTTCGGCAACGACTCCATACTCCTCGCCAACCTCAGCGGCAATCCGCTGGATGTCGTCGATTACAAGCGACATACGGGAGTTGAGATCAGCCTGATTAGTAGCGTTGGAAAGGAAGCCGCCAAGCTGGTCTTTGACGCGCTTGTTGGCGACAGATACAGCTTGGCGTCCGGCCACACGCTCAGTGTCGTCGGTGGCTGCTAGGTGTTCGAAAAGTCCGCTCATAGTTTTATCTTAGCGCAATCTCAGAAGATTACAATCAGGTGAAGAGAATGTCGTCGGGCAGGTCCTTATAGCTGTCCTCTTCGACCGCTGCCTGCTTCTTTGTTGTCTTCTTGCGATTGAGAAGTTCGGCCTTGCGGCACCCCTCAACACGGGAAAGCCAGACCTGCTCAAACTGGTCACGAACCTCAGGGCTTGCAGCAGCCGTCTTAGATCTGATAAAGGACGACGCCACTTCGCGAGTCACGCCGGAATCGGCAAGAGCAGGACCTTCCATGCCAGCAGTGAAGGCTTCTGGACCCTCGTCCATAAGCTTCTCGTAATCGGTACCCTCGGCCTCAGCGATCATCTCATCAACCGTGTGGCTCAACCAGCTAGAGTCGCCTGCGCCCACATGCTCCTGCTCGACAACCTGTGTGCGGAACGGGGCGGGCGGCTCAAAGGCCTGAATGTCTTTGTCGGCCAGATGCTCAAGGGCTGCGTGGACCTCACCAAGCTCGAAGTCGGCCTGAACGCGGATTTGATCTAGCTCCTGCTCGGCGTCGTAACTTGCGCCTGCGCGGACAAGCTTCCCGGCCTCTAGCTTGATGGCCTTCAGCTCTTCGACACGAAGACGAAGCGAATCCTTGGAGCCGTCATAGTCGGCTGCAAGGCGAGAGTTCAGTCCTACGACCGGAGACTCGGAGGCTTCACGGGAGGCTGACTCAAAGGTTAAATCTTGGTTGACAGGAAGGCGGACGATGCGGCCGTTGTCGAAACGCACCGTTACTTCGTCTCCCCACATGCCACTGACACGGCCAAGGACCTTCCCCTTGAGGCCGTTGGGCGTAGACACACGCGAACCCTGATGCTGCCGGTGGAAGTCCTCATCGGATACATCGTTCGGCTCGTTTTGCGCCATGAGATCGTCTTGAATCTCTTTGGGCGGATCAGGCATCTGCGTTTCAGGAGGCGACTGCGTCTTCACAGTAGCCGCGAACTCCTCGGGCGTCACATCGTTATCCTGTAGGTCTGAGATAAGCTGAGACCAAGCGCCCTGATATTGATCAGGATGGACAGTGCCAAACTGCCTTGCCGCATCTGCGGCGTCCATCCCAAGAGACTGTAGTTCGTAGACAAGAGAGTCCCAATCGACGACGGCTCCGGGTCCCTCCCCTTCGCCAAACTCAGAATCTTCGACGTGTATGCCGGGTTGCTGATAATTTGGACTGATGCTGCGGTCGTCGGTGTGCTCATCATCAAAATCAGATTCTTTTACGGATGAGACAACCCTTCCGTCTACCATAGTGTAGACCTTGCCATTGTCAAAAACGTACGTTGGATCACTCTTCATGTCAATTGTTATTGCGTAGCCCGGACGAGGTTTATAGGTGCAAAACCCGATTTAGGAACCCGGGAGCCGACGGTTAGGGAGGTGACGGGGGACGGGCCTGCCCCCAAAAGCGCGGCGGGCCGGGTTATCTACTGGTCCTCCGCGACTTCCTCTGAAGCTCTGCTCCCCTTTATTACGAGAATATAAGGCAGACATTTCTTCAGCCTTGGGAGACATTTTACCAATCGCATAGCCCCCACGCGCACCAAAAGTCAGCCCTGCATCGGCTAGATATCCACGGTCATTGCCAAGGCCTGATCCGATAAGTGACTCGACCACCTCCATCATACAGTCGGCCATATCCTTAGTTTGGATGGGGCCTTCGTCTTGCTTTTCTACGCGAGGGATCCGGCCGTTCTTAATCTCTTGTAGGTATTTAAGTTCAAGACCGGCACGGTGCGCATCTGCCGTGTCGTTGGGGCAGTGGATCAACCCCTGATACAGAGCGGTTCTGAAAACCTCGGCCCTGTTCCAGTTGGTCTGAATGTTAGCGGTCTTTTCAAAGATCCGCACTTCGCCGATGTTGCGTTTACGAAGCTCCTTGCGCAGCCATTGCATCGGCCACTGAGACTGGTGCTGATCAAAGGTCAACGTTTCGGGTCTAAACAGATTACAATAATCCAGCAGCTCTTCTAGAATGGGTTCCCAATCGATCACATTGTCAGAGAACTCTGCCGGGACCCAGCGCTTGACAATATCGAAGACGGCGTGTGCCTCTGGCTTTTCATTAATTTGAAACAGCTCTATGTGTCCCAAGGCAAATCCGAACCCGGCAGTCGTTGAAGATGGATCGATGTGAGCGTGATACGAATACTGGTAAGAGGAGTTTTCCCAGTTCGTCTTAAACGGGTGGTAACGAATCAGGTTCTTGCCCTCATTGTCAGGATCTTGTTCATTTGTGTCTTCGGGGCGACCGGCCATCATTCGGTCTACCTGTAGCGGATCCAAGTAGGCGTTTATAACCTCAGAGAAACGTGCACGGCGCTCGACCTTGTACTTGATCGGATCGCCCTTCTCTTCTTGCTGCGCGATAATGATGGCTTGACGATCATCATCGGTGAAGAAAAGGTTGCCATCGTCATCCTTTTTATCCCACTCCCAGTCAGGGGAAACCGTTACACATTTTTTAGGGCCAACATACGTGGGGTCTTCCCACCAGCCCTCAAATAGCGACCACGAAGGGAGACGGATACCAAGCGACGATGGGGCGACGGCAGTCCCATTATCCATTGCCATGGACTCTTCGAAGCGCTCATAAAACTTTCCGACCTTTGAGTACGGCGAACTATTGCAGTTTTTAGAAGCGTATCCGTTGCAAACATAGTTGGCGGTAGACGTGGTCAAGGCCACAACCTCCCCGTACCCATCCGGCTCGATGGATAAGATCGTGTCTTTGTTTCTCCACTTTGATGTGAACAATTTACTTTGTAATTTGTGGATTTGAACTGGTCGAGTCCAATTTGCAAAATCTGTGGCAGCTTGCTTGTTGGCCCTTTCGTCTGTGTAAGTCTTTATGTGATATGCTCCGCCGATCCCCAACTTGCTAGTAGATTGATGATACGCCCAATCGAACCCCATGTTAGTCAGGACTTCTTCGATTTTATTGCAAATTTTAGGATTAGCCCCCTTGGACTGGCAAATTGTTAAAGCTTTGCCTCTTGCGGCATAGCCCTCTCCATCAAATATGCCACCAAGCCATGCTGCATCACGTTCGAGGGCTTTATCCAGCGGCGGGGTGGGATCAATAACATGGGCCAATTGACGACCGACTTTGGGTTCCGCATACCACTCTCCGAGCGCTGCTGCTGCGCTAGAACCACCACTAGATAACGTCGTTAACCATTTATGATCAGGAGTGCATCTAAACGTCCTCCCTGACTCCATTGTGACTTTAACGATGGGCGATTGACGGCGTGAAACATTGGTAACAGTCGACCCTTGCAAGACCCTTTCTTTATGAGAGGTCGGGGAGGCCTCAAGCCTATTATTCCAACCAACAACTTTATCACCAGTCTTGATATCGCCAATTGGTTTAAATGATAAGTCTTCCATCCAAACCGGGGCCTCGGGCGGATTGCAGAAGATCATGGCGTCCCTTCCGAACTGCGCAAGCGCCGGGACGGCAGCGGCATAAATCTCTGAATCTGCTTGATCCGACTCGCCTTGCTGGAAGTGGGCAAATTCGTCGAATACGATTGCCATCGTGGCGCTACCACGAATGGTTCTGGAGTTAGCAGAATGCGCCTTGCCTCGGACCTTTGAGATGTCGCGCTGGACCCGGCGGCCTTGGCGCTTCCACTCCGCTGTGCGTCTAATGTCGGTCTCAGTCATCAAGGAGAACTCAAGCTCTTGCACCTTATGGATATGACGACCAAGCGCCGCACACGAGTTGACCATGGCCGAGAAGTCTGCGTACTGCATGCCCTTGGCCTGCTCCTGAGAGGCGGCGATACAAGAGAATACGATCTCTTTGTCTTCGTCGATCCCGTAGTACTTCCCCGGGTCTTGGAGCTGCACGGTGTCGAACACCTTTTTGGCCATTGCTAGGCCAGTGATAAAGCCTTTTGAGCAACGACGGCCCCCGACAAAGACCACTTCGCGGAAGTGCTGATAACCGTTGTCTCGTAGCCACTGGCTACGCTCTCTAATGTCAGGGCTGATCTCGATTTCGTCATTTTCATACCCTCCCGAAATCCAGTAATCAAGGATCCGGTTCTCTTCGTCTGTCAGGTCCTCCAAAAACATCAGCTTGAGAAGAAGCCGCTGGCGCGGATAGAGAGTGCGCCCACAGAACTTAGGCGACTCCGCGAAATCTATAATAGAGACAGGCTTCGTGCTGAGGTTGTGTTCCAGCGAGCTGATGATGTCGAGCGCCCCAGCCACTCGTCACCTCTCCTTTTGACCGCGATAGGCCTCGTTGCGCCTATCGGCCTCAAGGACCTCCCATTGCTTCTTTTCGTGATCGAATCCGTCTTTGTGGATGGAGTCTCCGGGCATCTTGCCGATGATCTCAATGGTGGGCGGCTCTCCATAAAAGCATGGCGCCGGATCGAGGGTCGCAAGAATGTTCATTTCGGAGGCCAGCCGCGACAGAGCCTCGTCGCGCAGGGCGTTAAGATTTGCAGGAGTGTTAGAGCGTGCTCCATACTTGCTCACAAGCTGAGCGACCATCTTGCCGATTTTCTTAACCTCTTCATCGGTTAGCTCAGTAGCATATGTAGCCAGCTTTGCTGTACTGCTAATACGGTCATCTGCGACCGGCATCTGGTTTACGGGGGGCGGGACTTTAGCCATAACTTTCCTTACTGTGAGAACAGAATGTACGAAATTTTCGTATTAGTTTGGTTCGCGGTTCCTCCACCGGCTGAGTAGCGCGACCTTAACTTAATGGTATGAGACGCGGCCGTTAGGTTGACAATCCAAATTTGTGAGGCGGTGGCCCTCTGTCCGCTAGCGGTCCCTGCAAAAAAGGCACCACCCGTCTCAGAATTTCCATCTACTTGTAGCTCCCCTAACAGGGTGGCAGAAGCCGTGGTCTGAAAATCAAAAATCCCGGTAATAATCGCCGTGCTGGCCACAGACGGAGTGAATGTAATAGTCGCCCCCGCGATGTCAACCCAAGATCCGCTTAGCGTTAGGGTCGCAGACGCCGCCGCTGAGGCATTTGTCAAAGCCACCTTGGGCGAAGTGGCCGCCCCGGTTGCCAACTTGCCTGTCGTAACAGCGCCCGTGTCAAGCTTCGCGGTAGTAACCGCGCCATTTTCAATTTTAGCCGCAATGACCGAATCCGTTTGAAGGGCTGCGGCGTTTACGGCTCCGGTAGCGATTCCTCCGGCCACAATGGGCGTCCCTTTCCCTGAGCCATGGTCGTGATCGTCGATGGCATCAAAGTTGGCAGCAAGCTGGGCATGGGAAAAGTAATCTGAAATGCTATCCCATTTGGTGAGATTCATGTTGGGAGTCACGCTGGCCATTAGACTGTATTCCTAACCTTGATTAAGTACAAGACACCAACAAACTTTGGACGGGCATCAATAGACCCGCCCGACGGGTTAGTGGTTAAACTTGTTGGGTTTGAAGTAAGCTCGACCAAATTAGTCCCCGGGGAGGATGAAAGCGTTTCGCCTCCGGTTCCGCCTGTCAAGGTCACGCGCTTGCCGACCCCGTTTACCGGCGGGCTTGAGAATGTCAAGAACCGATCATAGATACGGTTTGCAGTTGTGGCAGGCAAAGACATAATCGAAACCATTGAATAAGTGCTTTGGGTGGTGCGATATCCTGCCCCGGCATATTGCGTATATGTGTCTAGTGTTGGCGAATAGTAAGCGTCGGGATACGTGCCCAGAATAGTGCCACCGTTGACTGGATTGATGGCCTCAAAGCTCTCTAGGTCGACGGGGTTCATAATGCGTCTTTGCCAATCGTCGCTGCCGCTCTGGGGAACCTGAGCGGCTACGGGGAAGAAGTGTACATGTCTGTGATCGCTAAGGCTATGGCTGTGTGACTGGACGGTATGGGTGTGGGCGTTCGCGGTGTGGCTGTGGCCCTCTACGGTGTGGGTGTGAGAGGGCACCGTATGACTGTGACTGATGTCGATTGTGTGACTGCCTCCAGCATAGCCAACGGCTGGCGAATCTGTAGCACTGATTCCGGACCCGTCTGTCGTCGCTCCGAGTAGAAACCGGTTACGAAGATCTGGAAGCGTGACAGCCCCACCGCCGGGGAAATCGTGTTGACCAGCCGAAACCACTTGTCCGCTTGCAACCAGCCATCCATCAGGGATGGCAGTAGCCCCACTAGGCCTCCACCATGGCATGATGCTGCCGATTGGGTGGACATACTGACGATCCATCTTCTGGGCCGTTACCGCGTTGTTAGCAATCTTCCCGGTGGTGATGGCCAAGTTATCAACCTTGGCCGTGTTAATGGCAGCATCTTGAATCGCGGTTCTTGTGATACGGGGTCCCTCGCCGGGGGTATGGTCGTGGGCGTCTAGCGTGTTGAAATTGGCCGCAAGCTGATTGTGATCATAGGGGTCGGAAGCCTGATCCCAAGAAATCAACCCCATATTTGGCGTAGTCAAAGCCATTATGCCGCAGCCTCATCAGCAGGTTTCGGAAACTTAGCTTTCACAGCAGCACAA
>Ga0209702_10001714_pt1 | contig 40657 bp, 40 predicted proteins | sample FRY01_FD_187210 | JGI IMG/M metagenome (GOLD analysis project Ga0209702, IMG submission 187210) | Freshwater microbial communities from Lake Fryxell liftoff mats and glacier meltwater in Antarctica - FRY-01 (SPAdes) (version 2) | ecosystem: Environmental > Aquatic > Freshwater > Ice > Glacier...
TGGCTCTCATGGCGGTTTTGATTTCCTCCATGATTTGTGTTGATAAACTCATATTATATTTATGATTTTAGATATTTGATTTTAGAGTTTCCAGATGTCCTGAAAACTGAATACTGATTACTTTTTTTTTGCCCCAGACCGTGCCTGCGGCAGGCAGGTGTAAGTGAAAAGCATTTTTAGAGAAAATGTATTTTTTCCTGAACTTAAAAAGCGACCAAAGGAAGCTCTTTTATGTTCTTGGAAAAAAAGATTTTCGAAAAAAATCTTGTAACGAACAGCTGGATTAAGACCCGACAAAATTAAAGAATTTTAATGGAATTTACAACTGATTGCATCGTGGTTCCTGCTCACAAGGACAAAAAAACCCGAAAATCAAATTAATTTCCGGGTTTAGCAACTTTGGTTTGAATTAGTTAGTCAACATTATCGTGCAAGAACGAATTGTTTGAACGCAGCTGTAGGTCGTCATTGCTGTCCGTTCCTACTGAAATTCTTGAATTCGTACTGTCCGTTTGTTTGTTTGAAAGGTCAATTCCTAATCTTTTGTAGGCTGGCTCTTTTTCGAGTTCATCTATTCTGGAAACATTATTGTGAAATTTATAATTGAATTCTTTCAATTTTTTTCTTCTTTCGTCAGCTCTGAATTTCGAAGTTTCGTCAATCGTCATATCCATTGGAGAAATATTTTCAAAAGTTTTATTGGTGTTTGCAACGACATCCACTTTTTTCATCGTGATGTTCATCTCTTCAGGAATTACTTCTTCAACAACGGTCAAAGTTGGTTTTGATTCCATTAAAGTGTTCTCCAACTCTGTGTATTCTTCAAGAGAATATCTGATGATTCCTCTGTCAGTCAATTCGGTCACTGGAACAAATTGAACTGGCTCGTTGACTTTTATATCGCGCGTTTCATTTGTCAATTCAAACAAAATTTTGCTTTCTTCGACTTTAGCAACTGGTTCTGGCGTATTGAAAAGTGGCAAATCAAATGAAAAAGTGGCTTGTTTTTGTGTTTCAACAACTTTTGGTTCTACTACAAATATATCTTTAACTTCTGCAAGTTTTGGCGTAGAAACCATAAAATCAAGATCATTTATAGGAGAAACAATTTCGAAGGTAACGTCTAAATTTTTGATAAATTCAGTCATTCCCATTAGCTCTTCTTTGTTTATTGATACAACGGCCGGTGCTGGCTCAGCTACTTCATCTTCCAATAATTCAAAAACAATTCTTTCCTCTGATTTTGTTTTTGGCGCTTCATTGTTATTCAAATTAAAAGAAGGAACTATTTTTTTTGTCAAATCATACACACTTTTTTGCTCGTCTTCAAGCGTGTGAATAATCTTTTTTGGTTCTACATTTACAATTTCATGTTGTTGTTCAACATCAAATCCTGTAGCAATTATGGTAATAGAAATAGCGTCTCCAAGCGTTTCGTCATCGCCTACACCCATAATAATATTGGCATTGTGACCGGCTTCTGCTTGAATAAAATCGTTGATTTCTCCTATCTCGTCAATCGTGATTTCGTTAGAGCCAGAAACGATGAGCAACAATACGTTTTTGGCACCAGTGATTTTATTATCGTTTAACAATGGAGAATCCAAAGCTGCCATAATACCTTCCTTGGCTCTGTTTTCGCCCGAAGAAACAGCAGATCCCATAATGGCTGTTCCACTATTGAACAAAACTGTTTTGGCATCTTTTAAATCGATATTTTGAGTGTAGTGGTGCGTAATTACTTCGGCAATACCCCTTGAGGCTGTGGCCAAAACTTCATCCGCTTTTGAAAATCCAGCTTTGAAACCAAGATTTCCATATACTTCTCTCAATTTATTGTTGTTGATAACAATCAATGAATCGACTTGTTTGCGTAATTTATTAATACCAATAAGTGCTTGTTCTTGACGCACTTTTCCTTCAAACAAGAAAGGTAAGGTAACAATCCCAACGGTTAGAATATCTCTTTCTTTGGCCAACTGGGCAATTACTGGCGCAGCACCAGTTCCAGTTCCTCCACCCATTCCTGCGGTGATGAAAACCATTTTGGTATTGCTATCAAGCATTTTTTCGATATCGGCAATGCTCTCAATGGCTGATTGCTGTCCTATATCTGGATTTGCTCCAGCTCCAAGTCCTTCGGTCAAGTTCACGCCTAACTGAATTTTGTTGGGCACGGAACTGTTTTCCAAAGCTTGGGAATCGGTATTACAAACGATGAAATCCACCCCTTTGATACCTTGTTTAAACATGTGGTTAATGGCGTTACTTCCGCCTCCACCTACTCCAATAACTTTTATTACATTTGATTGGTTTTTTGGTAAATCAAATGAAATGCTTCCAAATTCTGAGTTGCTCATCATCTTATTGGGTTTTATATATTATTATTTTTTAATTCTTTTTTTTTCTTTCTTATTCTGCGTTATCCAAGAAATCTTTAATCTTATCGACATATCTGTCAAAGAAAGATCTCGATATTTTTTCTCCTGTAGACACCTCTTTCTTGGCATCGGCTACAACTTCATTTTTGACTTCTTCCACTTCTGGAGTTTGAAAAACTGGCGGTTTAGGAGCTGTATTTTGCACAGGAATTGCATCAATTTTTACAGCGCTCTGTGTCTGATTTTCGATGCTGTTCATTACTAATCCCACTGCCGTAGCATATAAAGGACTTGATATTTCCTCGTCAGAATTTCCGGCCAAATGTTCGTTTGGATAGCCAATTCTGGTGTCCATTCCAGTTATGTATTCTACTAATTGCTTTATGTGATTCAATTGTGCGCCACCTCCAGTAAGAACGATTCCAGCAATTAATTTTTTGCGCGGATCTTCATGACCGTAATCTTTAATTTCGGTAAAAACCTGCTCGATAATTTCAACTACACGTGCATGAATTATTTTGGACAAGTTCTTTAACGAAATTTCTTTTGGCTCTCTTCCTCTTAATCCAGGAATCGAAACAATCTCATTGTCTTTGTTTTCTCCCGGCCAAGCCGATCCAAATTTAACTTTCAACAATTCGGCTTGCTTTTCGATAATCGAACACCCTTCTTTTATATCATCGGTAATCACGTTTCCACCGAAAGGAATAACGGCAGTGTGACGAATAATTCCATCTTTAAAAATAGCCAAATCTGTTGTTCCGCCTCCAATATCTATCAAGGCAACACCTGCTTCTTTTTCTTCTTGACTCAAGACTGCATCGGCTGAAGCCAATGGTTCCAAGGTTAACCCCGACAATTCTATTCCTGAACTTTGGATGCATCTGCCTACATTTCTAATGGATGATGCTTGTCCAACTACGACGTGAAAACTAGACTCTAATCTTCCACCATACATCCCGATGGGTTCCTTGATTTCGGATTGTCCGTCGATTTTAAATTCTTGTGGCAAAACGTGGATAATTTCTTCTCCGGGCAACATCGCTAATTTATTCACTTGATCAATCAAAAGCTGAATATCATTGCCACCTATTACTTCCTCCGCATTTTTTCTAATGATGTAATCACTGTGTTGAATACTGCGAATGTGTTGACCGGCAATACCAACTACAACATCTTTTATTTTATAGCCCGATTTATTTTCGGCTTCCAGAACGGCTTGTTGGATTGATTGTATGGTCTGGGTGATATTATTCACTACACCTCTGGCAACTCCTAGACTTTTGGATTTTCCAACACCCAAAATCTCCAATTTACCATACTCATTTTTCTTGCCTATCATGGCAACTATTTTTGTTGTCCCAATATCTAGACCTACTGCAATATTCTCTTTTTCCATTATCTATTTATTTAGTACACACTACTTGTTGGGCAAACCTAAGATCAATTTTTTTGTATTTATATAGCGAACTATCTAAAACCGCCTTCTGAAAAAACGCCTTGTAATTATTGAATTTAGCTTTCATTCTCACGGTTCCACCAAAATCTATTTGATAACTAAAATTCCTGTTGAGCATTTTTAAGCTCCCGTTCGGCATAATTTGCACACCAATGATGTTTTTTTTCAAAAACGCATCGTCATAAATTATCCGAAATAATTCGGCTAAATTTTCGCTATTTTTTTTATTTATTTCCCCTGAAACAAGCGGAACTCTAGCCGTAAAATTTGTTGATAACGGCATCCTACCTCCTTCGTAATCAATATAGAAAGATTCATCTCCGTCAAAAACTCTAGCTATGGGAGTTTTTTGTTTCACCACTGCTTTTAGAACGCCATCAATGCTCACAAACACATCTGACTTTTGAATCATTTCCTGTGAGTTAAGCTCTTTTTCTAATTTATTCAAATCTAATTTATCTTTACCGATACTTTGCGCGCCTTTTCTATTTTCTATTAACAATTTATTAACCGTTTCTTGGTCAAGAAAAGGAGCGCTATATCCTACAAAAATAACTGTCGTTTTCGTGAGTTTCCTGTTATTATTTCGTTTTGACGTAAACGAAAACAAGAAAATTACCAATGCAAACATTAGCACTAATCGAACATTTGTCCATTTAAATAGTTTCATTTATCGCTTTTTTTATGAATTGTACCATTTCTCCAATATCGCCCGCACCAATAGTCACGATAACCGTGGCATCGCTTTGTAAAATTGATGGAATTAATTCTTGTTTTGAAACTAATTTCTTATGCGAATTATCCATTTTATTCAACAACCATCGTGAGGTAATTCCTTCCATTGGTAGTTCCCGAGCTGGATAAATATCCAACAAAATCACTTCGTCAAAAGCGGACAGACTTTTCGCAAAATCATCCGCAAAATCTCTTGTTCTGCTAAACAAATGAGGTTGAAAAATAGCCAATACCTTTTGACCTGGATATAATTCTCGAACTGCTTGATGCACGGCATTTATTTCGGTTGGATGATGTGCATAATCATCAATATAAACTATGTTTTCAGTTTTAATTTGATAAGAAAATCGGCGCTTTATTCCTTTGAATGAAAGCAAGGCATTAGCAATGTCTTCGTTTGGGAGACCGAAAGTTTTAGCCATTGCCAATGCCATGAGAGCGTTCATCAAATTGTGTTTTCCGGGCAACCCAAATTCTATATTCTGTATGGTTTCTGATGGTGTTTTCACATCAAAAACGTATTGACTGTTGACTATCCTGATATTAAAAGCGGTAAAAAGCCCCCTAACCCCCAAAGGGGGCTCTCCTCCGTTTTCTTTGAAGATATTATTATCCATAATTTCGACTTGCACCCCTTCAAGTGGTAAGCCTTTTGGAACAAATATTTTGGATTTATCTTCTACTTTATCTGCAAATTCCCTAAATGAAGCTTCTATTGCCGCACTGTCACCATAAATATCCAAATGATCGGCATCCATTGAGGTCACGCAAGCAATATTGGGATGCAAATGCAAGAAAGAACGGTCGAATTCATCCGCTTCGACTACGGTAATTGTTTTGCCGTTTCCTATTAAATTCGAATTGTAATTTTCTACAATTCCACCCACGAAAGCCGTCACATCGACACCGCTTTGGAATAAAATATGTCCCAAAATACTTGAAGTCGTAGTCTTTCCGTGAGTTCCTGCCACTGCAAAACAAAAAGTATCTTTTGTGATTATTCCCAAGACTTCGGCTCTTTTCTTTACTTCATATCCATGTTCCAGAAAATAATTCCATTGTGAATGGTATTTTGGAACTGCTGGAGTTATAATAACCAAGGTGTTTTCTGCGGAATAATCGGTGGGAATTAAATCAATATTATCTTCGAAATGAATAGCAATTCCAAGTTCTCCCAACTCCTTTGTAAGTTCGGTTTCTGTTTTGTCATAACCAAATACATTCTTGCCGATGGCTTTGAAATAACGCGCCAAAGCACTCATTCCTATTCCTCCAATTCCTATGAAATAAACGTTATGTATTTGATTTAGATTCATATTTTTCTGTTTTGCCACAAAGGCACTAAGACACAAATTTTATTTAAATATATAATTCGAAAATTTTTCGAAAAATGATGTTGCAAAATACAAACCTCATAAAATTGATTATTTTATTAATTTTACTATTTCGTCAACAATTTGCTTTGTTGCGTTTGGCAAAGCCAGCTGTTTTATATTTTTGCTTAACTGGATTTGTTTTCCTTGATCTTTCAACAAGGCTTCAAAAACAAGCCCGAAAAGAGAATCCAACTCGCATTCTTTTATCATTAAAGCTCCTTTTCTATCCACAATTGATTGGGCATTTTTGGTTTGGTGGTCTTCGGCAACATTTGGCGACGGAATGAAAATTACGGGTTTCCCCACAATGCACAACTCCGATACTGATGATGCTCCTGCTCTTGAAATCACGATATCAGCCGCGGCATAAACCAAATCCATTCTATCTACAAAAGCCAAAACCTGAACATTATTCCCGTTGTATTTCTTGTAATCTTCGAAATAAAACTTTCCACATTGCCAGATAACTTGAACATCTTGGGAAATAAAATTTTCTAACTCCTTTTCTATTAATTGATTCACTCTTCTAGCACCAAGGCTTCCGCCAAGAACCAACACAGTTTTTTTATTGGCCTCTAAATTGAAATAGCGTATTGCTTCATCCCTTTTACTTTCGATGTCAATCAAATCCTGACGGACTGGATTTCCGGTCAAAATCATTTTTCTTTTTGGAAAAAAACGCTCTAAATTTTCGTATGCAACACAAATTTTATTGGCTTTATTGCTCAATATTTTATTGGTTATTCCCGGATAGGAATTTTGTTCTTGTATCAGCGTTGGAATATTCAACATATTGGCCATTTGTAATAACGGACCGGAAGCAAAACCACCTGTTCCAATAACTACATCGGGTTTGAATTGCTTAATTATATTTTTTGATTTCCATAAACTATTGATTAATTTGAATGGAAACATTACATTTTGCAAGGTCAATTTTCTTTGTAAACCAGCAATCCAAAGACCTTCGATTTTGTAACCCGATTGCGGTACTTTTTGCATTTCCATTTTATCATTGGCACCCACAAAAAGAAATTCGGCATCAGGAAAACGAGATTTCAATTCATTGGCGATAGCGACAGCAGGATAAATATGTCCTCCCGTTCCGCCACCACTTAGTATGAATTTTAGTTTTTTCATTTTGTTTCTTTTCAGCGCATTATTTATTCAAAACTGCATTCATTGGATTCTTCGAATTGTCTTCGATAGAATAGTTTTCTTCGTCCAAATTTTCTTCTTCATTTTCCTCGTCCAGTTGCTTGTCAATTAATTTTTGAAGCGCTGCTTCTCTTCTTGCTCTATCGGTTATTTCTTGTGCGATTTCTTCCTCTTTTTTGGTCACATTGATAATGATTCCTAAAGCGATGCACGTCATCCAAATAGAACTTCCTCCACTACTTATGAGCGGCAATGTTTGTCCCGTTACTGGCAATAATTCGACCGCAACGGCCATATTTATCATAGCTTGAAAAATGATTGGAAACCCCAGTCCAACGACTAATAATTTTCCAAATAAGGAATTGGCTTTATGGGCTGCAACTATAAATCTGAAAAACAATAAAAGATACATAAACAAAACGCCCAAGCCGCCTATTAATCCCCATTCTTCAACAATAATTGCATATATAAAATCGGAAGAAGATTGTGGCAAGAAGTGTTTTTGCACACTTTTCCCTGGTCCTAGTCCGTAAAGTCCACCAGAAGCTATGGCTATTTTTGCTTTTTCGATTTGGTAATCATCTTCGCCTGGTTTGTTTGTTGTAAAATTTTCGATTCGGCTCGACCACGTATCTACCCTGCTAAAAAGATGCGAATCTGGAAAAGCTTTAGACAACAAAACAAATAAAGCCAATGCTGCAATTCCGGCTCCAAGAATAAATCCAATATATTTTAAGGGATATTTACCCACGAATGTCAACATTAAAACCATCGAAAACATCAAAGCTGCCGTGGAGAAATTCGCTGGCAAAATAAAAAGTAAGGTTCCAAAAACAGGTGCCCAAAGTTGTAAAAGCGACTCTTGAAAAGTAACTTCTTCTTCCCTTTTTTTGGATAAATATCGAGCGACGAACAGCATCAAAACGATAAATGCCAATGTCGAAGTTTGAAATGATATTCCAACGAATGGTACTTGAATCCACCTACTGGCATTGGCTCCGGCGATAACTGTTCCCTTGATCAAGGTGTAACCCAACAAAAGCCAAACGATAGGTAATCCAATTTTAGAAAGTCCTTTATAATAATGGTAAGGCACTTTGTGAACCCAGTAAATAATGATAAAACCAATGAAAATATGAGCCAAATGTTTCAACAAATAACTAATCGTATTTCCTGTTCCGCGTCCCAAATAAGCTAAATTACTACTCGCACTAAAAACAGGCATAAACGAAAACAATGCCAATAAAGCCACGAATGACCATATTACCCTGTCTCCTTTTAATTTATTTACTAGTTCTTTCATTTTCCTCACCCCCAACCCCTTTCCAAAGGAGAGGGGAGCCGAAACCGGCAAATTGGAGTATATTTAATTGTTAATAATTATATTTTTAAAATCTAAAATCCGCAATTATAAATTCTTTACTGCATTTTTAAATTGATTTCCTCTGTCTTCGTAGTTTTCGAATAAATCGAAACTGGCGCAAGCAGGAGATAACAATACTGTATCTCCTTTTTCGGATAATCTTTGAGCCATTTTCACGGCATCTTCCATAGTAGTAACTTCGACCATAATATCGACAACGTTTCCAAAAACGTCAATTATTTTTTTGTTATCAACACCAAGACAGATGATGGCTTTTACTTTTTCGCGAACCATTGACATCAATTCGTTGTAGTCATTTCCTTTGTCAACACCACCCAAAATCCAAACTGTTGGCGTATTCATACTGTCCAAAGCAAAAAATGTGGCGTTTACATTGGTCGCTTTTGAATCGTTAATGTATTGCACATTTTGAATTTTCAAGACTTTTTCCAAACGGTGTTCAACACCTTGAAAATTAGACAAACTTTCTCTAATGGTCGCATTTCGGATTTTCATCAATTTTGCCACAGAGGTTGCTGCCATTGCATTTTTCATATTGTGCTTTCCTTCAAGTGCCATAGTTTCAGTTTCCATTGTGAATTCTTCCTCGTTGATGATGTTTACTTCCATTGTTTTTTCTTTTATAAATGCTCCTATTTCGAATGTTTTTGTCAGCGAAAAAGGAATTAATTGGGCTTTTGTTTTGTTGTTTTTGAACCATCCTGCGATGGCTTCATCATCGGCATCGTAAATGAGGAAATCGTCCTCGGTTTGATTTCTTGTTATTCTAAATTTCGAAGCAATGTAATTTTCATATTTGTAATCGTATCGGTCTAAATGATCCGGACTTATATTCGTAATAATGGCAATGTGCGGCTTGTAATCTATAATTCCGTCCAGTTGAAAACTGCTCAACTCCAACACATAACTATCGTACTTATCATCGGCAACTTGCCAGGCAAAACTCTTTCCGATATTGCCACCCAAACCGACATTCAATCCCGCTGATTTTAGTAAATGATGGGTCAACATTGTTGTTGTCGTTTTTCCGTTGCTTCCCGTTATTCCAATCATAATGGCTTTTGTGAATGGCGCGGCAAATTCTATTTCTGAAATTACAGGAATTCCATTTTCAACCAACTTTTTTACGATTGCCGATTTTTTTTCAGGAATTCCAGGACTTTTCATCACCACATCGGCATTCAAAATCAATTCTTCCGTATGTTTTTCTTCTTCCCAAGCAATGTCATTTTTGATAAGAGCGTCCTTGTATTTTTCTTTTATTTTTCCATAATCAGACACGAAAACATCATACCCTTTTGCCTTGCCCAGAATTGCAGTTCCCACACCGCTTTCTCCACCACCTAAAACTACTAATCTCATTATCTTAATTTTAAGGTTACGATAGACAATATGGCTAGCATTATGGCAACAATCCAAAAACGAGTTACAATTTTACTTTCGTGATATCCTTTCTTTTGATAATGATGATGCAAAGGCGCCATCAGGAATATTCTTCGGCCTTCGCCAAAACGTTTTTTGGTGTATTTGAAATAAGCCACTTGTATAACGACAGAGAAATTTTCGACCAAGAATATTCCGCATAATAAAGGAATTAGCAACTCTTTTCGCACAGCGATAGCTAGAACAGCGATAACACCGCCAATCGTTAAACTTCCGGTATCGCCCATAAATACTGATGCTGGATAGGAATTGTACCAAAGAAATCCAATTAACGAGCCCACAAAAGCAGCAATAAAAACGGTCATTTCACCCGAATTTGGGATATACATAATGTTCAAATAATTGGAAAAAATAATGTTTCCAGAAACGAAAGTAAAAATCCCCAAAGCCAAGACCGAGACAGCCGATGTTCCTGCTGCCAATCCATCAATTCCATCCGTTAAATTTGCTCCGTTTGAAACCGCAGTGATAATAAAAATTACGACAGGAATAAAAATTAACCAAGCCCAGTTTTCGTAACCTTCGCCTGTCCAAGCTAATAGTTCGGCATAATCAAATTCATTATTTTTAAAGAACGGAATAGTGGTTGACGTGGATTTTTCGTAAACCGGAGCTGGATTAATTACGGTTTCTGATGTCTGGCTAAAAATATCTCCTCTGCCAGTATCAGTCCTAATATTTACACCTGGATGAAAATAAAGTACTGTTCCCACAATTAAACCCAAGCCTACTTGTCCGAAAACTTTGAAAATTCCTTTTAATCCTTGCTTGTCTTTCTTGAAGATTTTAATGTAATCATCAATAAAACCGATTGTTCCCATCCAAAGGGTCGTTACAATCAACAATACGATATAGATATTTTGTAGTTTGGCAAAAAGAATAACCGGAATCAATGTGGCAAATATGATAATCAAACCACCCATTGTAGGTGTTCCAGCTTTTTCATTTTGACCTGCCAAACCAAGTTCACGAACCGTTTCGCCTATTTGTTGTCTTCTCAAAAAACCAACAATTCTTTTTCCATAAATGGTAGACAAAAGCAAGGAAAGCATAAATGCCAACGCTGATCTGAAAGTAATGTATTGAAACACTCCTGTTCCAGAAATATTCAATGTTTTGTCTAAATATTCAAATAAGTAGTATAACATATATTTCTATTTACTGAGTTGGTTTAGTATTTCTGTAACTGTTTTCATATCATCAAAATCGTGGCGAACGCCTTGGATTTCTTGATAAGTTTCGTGTCCTTTTCCTGCAATTAGAATAATATCGTTGGCCTGGGCCAATTGGCAAGCAGTTTTTATGGCTTGTTTTCTATCCAAAATTGACAATGACTTTTTATAATTTTGAGGCGCAACCCCTTGCTCCATTTCATTGATGATAAGCTGCGGATCTTCATTTCTGGGATTGTCAGAAGTTAGAATTACTTTATCGCTTAACTCGGCAGCAATTCCCGCCATAATTGGTCGTTTGGCTTTATCTCTATTTCCGCCACAACCTACAACCGTGATCAATTGTTCGTTTTTGGTGCGGATATCGTTAATGGTTTTTAGCACGTTATCCAATGCATCCGGTGTGTGTGCATAATCAACAATTGCCGTGATATTAGAATTGGAAACAATAAATTGAAAACGACCGGAAACACTTTCTAAATCAGACATTAAACGAAGCACTTCGAGACTTTCTAACCCTAATTCTACCGCAGTTCCATAAATTGCCAATAAATTATAGGCGTTGAAAGTTCCAATAAGTTTTACCCAAACTTCATTTCCGTTTATTTTCAATAACAATCCCGACAGTTGATTTTCGAGAATTTGTGCTTTATAATCAGCATACGATTTTAAGGCATAGGTCAGTTTTTTGGCTGCCGTATTTTGCAACATTACTTGGCCATTTTTATCGTCAATATTGGTTAAAACAAAAGCTGTTTTTGGTAAATTGTCGAAAAAAGATTTTTTTACATTACGATATTCTGCAAATGTTGGGTGATAATCCAAATGGTCATGAGATAAATTCGTAAATATTCCGCCAACAAAATGCAAGGCTTCGGTACGTTGTTGATGAATTCCGTGGGAACTCACTTCCATAAAACAGAATTCAACTTCGGCATCAGTCATCTCTTTCAAGTAATGATTTATCGTTATTGAATCTGGTGTTGTATGTGTCGCTTTGTATTCTATATCGTCAACCAATATTTTTACGGTGGATAATAATCCCACTTTGAAACCTGCTTTTTTGAATAATTGGTACAATAAAGCCGCAATTGTCGTTTTGCCGTTTGTTCCGGTAATGCCAACTAATTTCAATTTTTCCGATGGATTTCCAAAATAATTGGCAGCCATAAAAGCCAAAGCCTTATTGGTATCTTTTACTTGAATATAGGTGATTCCCTTTGTAAGTATTTCTGGAAAAGTATCACAAACAATTGCTATTGCTCCTTGCCAAATAGCTTTTTCAATATAATCATGACCGTCCGAAATCGTTCCGCGAATAGCCACAAAAACATCATTTGCTCCAACAACTCTGGAATCGAAATCTATTTTATTGATGGCAATATCCGTCGAACCCTTTACGGCTTCGATGGCGACTTTGTACATTATATCTTTTAAGACTAAACTCATTTTAATTCTAGTTTTTCTCCTCGCCTTTGGGGAGGTTGGATGAGGCTATGATAATTCTAATATTATGGTTGCATTTTTATCAAAACTTTCTCCTGCTTGTATGGATTGTTTTTTCACTTTTCCAATACCAATTATTTTTACTTTTACGCCAAGATTTCCAAATAAAGCGACAGCATCCATACCCGACATTCCTTTAACATTTGGAATTGAAAATTGCTTTTTTTGCGATTTTACAAAATAAGTGTCGTAATCATTCTCTTGTTTTTGTATTTTTCTGTCAATATTTTTTATCTCGTTTGTCGAAGGAGCATCGGTAAAAATCTTTTGTGCAATTCGCTTGAAAACCGGTCCAGAAACATCGGCGCCATAATAGTTATTGTTGGCTGTACTTGGCTTGTGAACCACGACTATGCAAGAGTATTTTGGTTTTTCAGCCGGAAAATAGCCCACAAATGTGGAAGCATAATATTTCTCTGAACCACCATTTTTTGAATAATTTACTTGTGCAGTTCCTGTTTTTCCCGCCATCGAAAAATCTTTACTATATAGTTTAGCACCTGTTCCTTTTTTAACCACATTTTCCAGAACCGCATGCAACTTCAAAATGGTTTCTTTCGAACATATTTTTGGGTTTATCACTTCGGTGTCGTATTTTTTGATGGTTCTGTTCCACTCTTTAATTTCTGAAACAAATTGGGGTTTTACCATCACTCCATTATTGGCGACAGCATTATAAAAGGTCAATGTTTGCAAAGGCGTGATCGAAACTCCATAACCAAAAGCCATCCACGGGAGTGAAATGTTAGACCAGTTTTTATCACTTGGTTGTGGAACGAATGGTTTTCCTTCTCCTTTTATTGGTAGTCCCAAGGTTTTGTTTAATCCAAAACTGTTGACGTGATTGACAAATTGTGATGGGTTATTTTTGTAATTATTATAGACCGCTTGCACCATTACAGTATTTGATGAAACCTCAAATCCACGTGCCAAGGAAATTTTTCCGTAACCTCCTTTATGAGAATCTCGAACTGCTTTTCCAGAATACGTAATTACTCCGCCGTGGCTATCAAAAACTGCACTTGTATCGATTTTTTTATCATCGAGCAAAATCATCATATCAACCAATTTGTAGGTTGAACCAGGTTCATGGGATTCAGCAATTGCATAATTTGTGGTTTCAAAATAAGATCCATCTTGCGCTCTTCCCAAATTTGAAATGGCTTTAATTTGTCCCGTTTTGGTTTCCATAACCACTACACAACCATGATCGGCCTCATAATCAGTCAATTGTTTTAACAAAGCGTGATGTGCAATATCTTGGATAAAAACATCTATTGTAGAAATCACGTCGTAACCATCTTGCGGGTCTACTTCATTGATATCACGAATGGGTTTCCATTGCCCTTTTGCAATTTTTTGTTTTAAAACTTTACCATCTTTTCCGTTGAGATATTTTCTGTAAGCCCATTCAATCCCTTTCCCATCGGGAGTTCCGGTTGGAGTATTTCTTTCGTAGCCAATGGTTCGCTCGGCAATTTTTCCTATTGGATGCTTTCTTACCGTTTCTTGTTCGACAATCATTCCACCTTTGTATGGTCCCATTTTAAATAAAGGAAAACTCTTGATTTTAACATATTCCGTGTAACTCAAATCGCGAGCCACTAGATAATACCTGTTTTTGTTTGCTCTGGCTTTTCTAAATTCGTTAAGAAAAAAACGGCTTGGTTTTCCTAAAAGAACTGACAAGGAATCTGATAACGGTTTTACATTTTTTTCAAATGCTTCGGATTTTGGAGCAATGGCATCAAACCGGATTTCATAATTTGGAATGGAAGTGGCCAACAAGCTTCCATCGGCAGAATAAATATTTCCTTTATTGGCAGGAATAACGAAGTTTTTTACGGTTCTTTCCTTGGCTAATTTTCGATAATAATCCCCTTCGACCCATTGAATATTAGTCAATTTTACGGCAATCGCAATAGCCATCAAGAAGATAGCGAAAGCAACCAGATAGATTCTGTAGGATATATTTTTATCTTCTACTGCCATAATTTTTGAAAGAAATTTTTATCTTCTACTACCTTTTTTACTTTTATTTTAGTGGGTGGAACAGTCGATGGAAAAATTTCTTTTTCCAGCATTTTTTCAGAAACTGTTGATTCCATTCTTAGTTTCATCAACTCGGAACGTCTGTCCACAAATTCCGAACGCAGTTCTTTTACTTCATTTGTCAATTCGTTAATCTTGAATACTTTCTGTTCAAAACGTTGGGTATTGGCAATCATAATAATAGCCAAAATGATTAGAAAAACGATAAAACGCCAATTTTTCATTGAGTCATCGTCAATAAGAAACCGCGCTTTTAATATGCTGTAAACTCCGTTTTTCATAGCCCCCTAACCCCCGAAAGGGGAATTATTGTTAAAATTATATCTGAAATTTGCTCTCTTAATTCTCCTTTCGGGGGTTAGGGGGCTTTTTTTTCGGCAATTCTTAATTTTGCGCTTCTTGCCCTATTGTTTGTTTTGATTTCGTCATTATCAGGAACTATCAGTTTTCCAATGGTTTTGAATGGAACTGAAAAGTTGCCAAAAAAGTCGCGTTCAGGTTCCCCTTCGAACATTCCGTTTTTCATAAATCTTTTTACCAATCGGTCTTCCAATGAATGATAAGAAATGACGCTTAACCTTCCTCCAGGGTTCAAAATCTCTAATGATTGTTCTAGAAATTCTTTCAAGACATCCATTTCTTGATTGACTTCAATTCGAATGGCTTGATAAATCTGGGCTAATATTTTATTACGAATTCTTTCAGGTAGATATTTCGCTAAAACATCTTTCAATTCATCCGTAGTTTTTATTGGACAATCCGCTCTAGTTTCTACAATTGTTCGTGCTAAAGCCGGCGCGTTTTTTAATTCACCATAATCCAAGAATACTCTTCTCAAGTTTGATTCGTCATATTCATTGACCACTCTGTAGGCACTCAAGTCATTTTTCTGGCTCATTCTCATATCTAAATCGGCATCAAAACGGGTAGAAAAACCTCTCTCGGCCACATCAAACTGATGGGAAGAAACGCCTAAATCTGCCAAAATCCCATCGACACTTTTCACGCCATAAAAACGCAAAAACCTTTTTATGAATCTGAAATTCTCATTAATAAGCGTAAATCTTTCGTCTGGCAAAGCATTCGCCAAAGCATCTTCATCTTGGTCGAAAGCAAAGAGTTTTCCGTTTGAACCCAATCGGCTAAGAATTTCTTTTGAATGTCCACCGCCGCCAAAGGTCACGTCAACATAAATGCCATCAGGTTTGATGTTCAAACCATCAACCGATGCCTGAAGCAAAACTGGATTATGATACTCCATTATTGTTGTCATTTATGTTTCCCATTACATCTTCGGCTAAATCAGCAAAATCTAAATCTTCGCCACATATAGATTTTTCATATAAATCTTTATCCCAAATCTCCACAATATTCACAGCCGATGAAAACACGACATCTTTTGAAATACTGGCAAAAACAACCAAATCTTTCGGGACCAACAATCGTCCCAAAGCATCGATTTCAACTACTTTTACACCCGCAGTAAAACGGCGAATGAAGTCATTGTTTTTCTTTACAAATCGATTGAGTTTGTTTATTTTCTCCATCATCAAATCCCATTCTTCCATTGGATATAATTCCAAACAAGGCTGAAACACGGAACGCTTCAAAACAAATCCGTTTTGAAGTGAAGCAGCCAATTGCTTTTTTAAAGGTGAGGGCAACAAGACCCTTCCTTTAGCATCGACTTTACATTCATATGTTCCAACAATTGTATTCAACTGAAAAATTTTAAATGGTGATGAGCAAAAATATAAAAATTATTACCACAATTTACCACAAAATCCCACATTGTTAATAAGTTTTACCACTTGGCAAGAAAAAACCCTAGTTTTTAGTGAATCAGAATATTAGCTATTTTTTAACACTATGTTAAGAACTATTGAATGATAGAAAATATTCGATAATTAAAAATGCGAAAACTTTAATTTGAAGAATCGCTTTTAAATGAAATTATATGGAAAACACAACTAGCAATTAAGATGCAGATTTGGTTATTTTCCAATTAAAAAAGCATTAAATACTTAAAATTTGACTCCAAAAATTCATTTTAATTTTTAAAATCCTATATTTGTGAAAATTGAAAAATTCGCGATAAATCTGATGGAAAAATACTATAAAAAAGAAGGCAGATACAGCTATTACGAAGCTGGAGAAGGAACTCCAATTGTTGTTTTACATGGTTTAATGGGAGGTTTAAGCAATTTTGATGCTGTTGCCAGTTATTTTTCTGAAAAAGGATATAAAATCGTCATCCCAGATTTGCCGATTTACACCCAAAATATTTTGAAAACCAACGTAAAAGCTTTTGCAAAATACGTAAAGGATTTCATCACTTTCAAAGGTTTTGACAGAGTGATTCTTTTGGGAAATTCATTAGGCGGTCACATTGCTTTGTATCACACCAAAATGTATCCAGAAAAAGTGGCTGGACTTGTCTTAACCGGAAGTTCGGGACTTTATGAAAGTGCTATGGGCGATAGTTATCCAAAAAGAGGCGACTATGAATACATAAAAAAGAAAGCCGAAGGTGTTTTTTATGACCCAAAAATGGCTACTAAAGAATTGGTAGACGAGGTTTATGCCTCTGTAAACGACAGAATAAAATTAATCAAAACATTGACAATTGCCAAAAGTGCCATTCGACACAATATGGCAAAAGATTTGCCAAAAATGCACGTTCAAACTTGTTTAATTTGGGGAAAAAACGATAGCGTTACGCCTCCAAATGTTGCCGAAGAATTTAATGAACTGTTGCCAAATGCTACTTTATATTGGATTGACAAATGTGGCCACGCTGCAATGATGGAGCATCCAGAAGAATTCAATCGTTTGCTCGAAGATTGGTTAACACACACGCATCTAAAAGCGCATTAGGCTTTTAATCCAATTTGAAAGAGAAATGAAATGGAAAAACAAATTGAAAAAAACTACCTCAAATAAAGAAACTTTTCTCAAAATACGGAGCGAAAAAGGTGTTTTTGTTTGGGAGTGCCGCAACAAATAAATTTCATAAAAACAGAGACGTTGACTTTTTATATACATTTTCTGAAGATTTAGATTACGAAACTTACGCTAATAATTATTTCAGTTTACTAACAGAACTACAAGATTTATTAAAAAAACAAGTAGATTTAGTAGCAGAAAAAACATTGCGAAATCCATACCTTATTGAAAGTATAAATGAAAGTAAAATTCAATTATTATGACAACTCGGGAGGAAAAAAAACTACTTGTTGACATTATTGAATCCATAAATTCAATAGATGACCACCTAGAAGGAAAAAGAATTCTTGAAGAGTATTTGTCTAATTAAACCAAACGAAGAGCAGTAGAAAGAGAAATAGAAATTATAGGAGAGGCAATGTCCAAACTCCTAAAAATAAATCCAAAAACAGCTATTTCTTATTCCAGCATAATCGTTGATTTAAGAAATAAAGTTATTCACGCTTATGACAATGTAAACTATATTTTAATTTGGAAAATAGTTAATAAAGACATTCCATTATTACTCATTGAAGCAAAAACATTACTAAATGAAAATTAATACCGCCGAATTTATTGTCAGCAACTCCGAAGTAGAAAAATGTCCAAAAGACTTTTTGCCGGAATATGCTTTTATAGGACGATCAAATGTAGGGAAGTCGTCATTAATAAATATGTTGACCAATCACAAAAATTTGGCAAAAACATCCGGAAGACCAGGAAAAACACAGTTGATAAATCATTTTTTGATTAACAACAATTGGTTTCTAGTCGATTTGCCCGGTTATGGTTATGCCAAAGTTTCCAAGAAAACAAAATCTGTTTTTCAGCAATTTATAACTGATTATTTCGAAACAAGAGAACAATTGGTTTGTGCCTTTGTTTTAATTGATATTCGCCACGAAGCTCAAAACATTGACATCGAATTTATGGCTTATATGGGTGAAAGTGAAATTCCATTTTGCATCATTTTTACCAAAGCGGATAAGATTAGCAAGGTGAAAATTGATTCCCACATTGCTGCTTACAAAAAGCAAATGTTTGCTAATAACTGGGCCGAAATGCCTCATTATTTTGTAACCTCAGCAACGGAATCTACAGGAAAAGAAACCGTATTAAATTACATCGAAGAAGTAAATCAGGAAGTTTTTAAAAATAACAGCGGGGTTTAAATTCTTCTTTTATAAAAAAATAAAATCCCAAAACTAAATAAATTTAAGTTTTGGGATTTTTTTTAAAGTAATCTTGAATTACAACTTCAATACCAATTTCTCTGCAAAATAATCGCAAAAATCCTGCATCGTGGCTGCCATTTTTTCATCGCCAGTCGCTCTTTGAAACGTTTCGGTCATAGACAATAATGTTTGATGAAAAAATATTTTCATTTCGTCGACAGACATATCTTTTGTCCACAATTCGATACACTTGGCTGATTTTTCATCACTATTCCAAACAGAAACCATAAAAGCTTTTGCTTCCTCTAGCTTTACGCCTCCCTCAACTGCTGCCCAAGATAATTTTTCTGGAACACGGTTTTCATCTAATTCAATGAAAATTTTAATTTCTGATTTGTTTGTATTTGACATTATTTTTTTGGTTTATATTTAGATTTTTCAAATAGTTCTTTGGCATTCATTTTTAACAGTTCTTCAATTGGAACATCATTGTTTTTTGCATAAGAACGAACAATTTGCCAGCCTATCCAAGCTCCCACTCTTCCCGGCGATTCATTATCAATTTCAAGATAAAATTTAGAAAACGGCGCTGGATTGATGAATCGATTATTCAATTTTTGATCATCGCTATAAAGCAGCTGGTTTTCCAAGAAATACCGCCACATATAACTTTCGTTTTCGGCACACCATTTAATTTTTTCCGGTGTATATCCTATTTTGTCTGCATCATTGTATTCCGGCAATAACAGGTCTTTTAGATACAACTGTTTCCCAAAATAAATCATTTGACTTAACATATTTTTATCCGTTGTGGAAGCTATTTTTTTACCAGAAAAACCTGAAACGACATCAGGCAAAATCTGTTTTTGCACGAAGTTTTGCTTTAAATAACTTGGAAATTGGTAAAATTTATGTTCTTTGCCTAAATATAATTCTAATGAAATAATCACTAAACTATCCGCATAAATCACTTTATTGTTATGGTCCATTTCCGAAATTACGGTAATAACTTTTGGTGTTTTAGTTTCGGGAAAATTATATTTTATCTGTTTAAAAAGGGTTTCCAATTTTTTTTGAACAGGCTCAAAATTAGAGTATTTTTTTTGAACTTCAGTGTATAATTCTCTCCAAAGCGGATCTTGCATCTTATTTATCCAAACGCTATCGTCATTTTCTTTTGGGAAAAAGAACGGAAATTCTTTTTTTAGTTTACCCAAATCCTTTGGATCTGTCTCGAAAAAAAGCTTGTCAAAACGCACAACTTTGATTTCAACTGGGATTGCTTCAACGGCTTTTTCCACTTTTGTTTTTTTGTCACAAGAAACGAAAGTTGCCATTAACGCAATTATGAAAATTATTTTTCTCATTTTAATTGTTTTTAGTCCCAATTACTTCACTTCTCATAATTCTCACTAGAGTTCCGCGAACTTCGTTTGAAATGAATTAGATACTGTCTTTAAAATTATTATTTTTGCAAATATACAATTCCTGCTTTTTAAAAACTTAAAGAATTATGACTAAAAAAAATACACTCCAAGTTGAAAAAGTGAATACTCATATTATAAATTGGTTAAAAACTTATGCTGAAAACGCCAAAGTAAATGGTTTTGTTGTGGGGATTTCGGGCGGAATCGATTCAGCAGTTACTTCTACATTATGTGCACAAACCGGATTAACCACTTTATGTGTGGAAATGCCCATTCACCAAGCTCTAAGCCACGTTGCTCGTGGTCGAGAACATATTGAGCAGTTGAAAAAAAGATTCGCAAACGTGAAAAATGTTGAAGCAGATTTGACTTCCGTATTTGAAGATTTCAAAAAAATAGTTCCAAATAATGTTGATTCTGTCAAAGTAAATTTAGCATTGGCTAACACTCGTGCTCGTTTGCGAATGACCACCTTATATTATTTTGCTGGAATTCATGGTCTATTGGTTGCTGGAACGGGGAATAAAGTAGAGGATTTTGGAGTAGGATTTTACACAAAGTATGGCGACGGTGGTGTTGATTTGAGTCCAATAGCTGATTTAATGAAATCCGAAGTATATTCTTTAGGCGAATTTTTAGAAATTCCAAAATCGATTCAAGTAGCTTCTCCAACAGATGGTTTGTTTGGCGATGACAGAACCGACGAAGACCAACTTGGTGCCAGCTACGACGAGCTGGAATGGGCAATGCTTGAGGATGAAAAAGGAAAAATTGCTGAAAATTTCACTGAAAGAGAACAGAAAGTTTTTGAAATTTACAAAAGATTAAACGCTAGTAATCAACATAAAATGGCTGAAATTCCCGTCTGTTTGATACCTAAAGAATTTAAGTAGTATTTTTCTATTAATTTTCTGTAGTTTACAGATTTTATTTACTAACTTTACATTTCGAATAGAGATAAACAATTCTAAAATTAATATTATGATAAAAGTTTGTTTAGCCGATAATCACCCAGTTGTGCATTTTGGAGTAAAATCTTACTTCAAAGATCACGACGACATTTCGATTGTTGCCAACGTAGGGAATTTTATGATGGTAAGAGATATTCTTCTTACCAAAGAGATTGATGTATTAGTTATTGACCTTGAATTGGAAGGTCTTTCTAGTATTTTTGAAATTAAGAATATTTTAAAAAACTTTCCAAAAACAAAAATCATCATCTTTAGCGACCTTTCAGAGCAGATTTATGCGCCAAATGCCATTAAAGCAGGTGTTGCAGGTTTTATCTCCAAAAAAGAAAAACTAGAAACCTTAGGCCAAGCAATTATCAAAGTACATCAAGGAAAGATAATCATCAATGAAACTGTAAAGAAGAACCTTGCATTAATTGCGAAACAAAACAAAAGTGAACGTTTATACAGGAAACTGTCTAATCGTGAAGTGGAAGTTTTACGTTATTTAAGCGATGGTAAGAAAAACAACGAGATTTCTAAAATACTTGGTCTTAATGAAAAAACCATCAGTACTTATAAATTAAGACTGTTGCAAAAATTAAATGTTACCAATTTAGTAGATTTAGTGAACAAAGCAAAAACTCTCGAAATAGTTTAGCCCTTAAGATTACTTTTTAATTAAAAAGATTTCAGAAAAAAGCAACTTCAAAAAATCATCCTTATTATTAACTCTCTATAAATTGAATTTAATTCAAATTTATAGAGAGTTTTTAATTTTAGTGAACTACAAATAATAAAAAAGTAGTTTTTATAATTTGCAAGTTGTCTACAAAAACAGACTCATAGATATTAAAATACAATTCAATTTAAATGCATTAAACACTAAAGAAAATCAGCCGTGATTAAAATAATGTTTTTTTTAAATTTAAAATTGGCTAAAAAATTTAAATTATAAGTAATTTATATTAACTTAATAATACTATTCTATTTTATTATAAACCATTAAATACATTTACACCTTAGGACTAATTATAAACCTCAAAATAATGATAAAAGTTTGTTTAGCCGATAATCACCCGGTTGTGCATTTTGGAGTAAAATCTTACTTCAAAGATCACGACGACATTTCGATTGTTGCCAACGTAGGGAATTTTATGATGGTAAGAGATATTCTTCTTACCAAAGAGATTGATGTATTAGTTATTGACCTTGAATTAGAAGGTCTTTCTAGTATTTTTGAAATTAAGAATATTTTAAAAAACTTTCCCAAAACAAAAATCATCATCTTTAGCGACCTTTCAGAGCAGATTTATGCCCCAAATGCCATAAAAGCAGGTGTTGCAGGTTTTATCTCTAAAAAAGAAAAACTAGAAACCTTAGGCGAAGCAATTATCAAAGTACATCAAGGAAAGATAATCATCAATGAAACTGTAAAGAAAAACCTTGCATTAATTGCGAAACAAAACAAAAGTGAACGTTTATACAGGAAACTGTCTAATCGTGAAGTAGAAGTTTTACGCTATTTAAGCGATGGTAAGAAAAACAACGAGATTTCCAAAATACTTGGTCTTAATGAAAAAACAATCAGTACTTATAAATTAAGACTGTTGCAAAAATTAAATGTTACCAATTTAGTAGATCTAGTGAACAAAGCAAAAACTCTCGAAATAGTTTAGCTGTAACGAGACATTACTCTTCCTAATTTTTTCGAAAAGGAATTAATTAGTTTATAGTAATCCATTGCCATAGACATTGGCTCTATATTATCTGAATTCGGTTCAGAAGATATAGAGCCTTTTATTTCCTCTATGATTCGGTCTACCAAGTACCATCTCATGGTTAGAATCGTTTCGGATACATATTGACTTATGGAATCGTTCTTCGTCTTTGGAAAAATATTTTGTCCTTCCCAATTATGCAAGACAACTCTCTCGTCTTCCATCAAAATATCAGTCACTTCTTGCGCAAATTCAGGTTGCAAATGCATTAAATATTGCTCAATACTAAAGCTTTCGTTTTGAAGATAATAGTTTATCAAATTGTTAAAAATATCCCGAAATAAAGGATTTGCAAGTTCCACTTCGTCTTCCTGCAAACTCAAATAAATTCTTTGAAACACTTTGTATTCCTTCTTTTCAATCACATTTTCGATTTCGCCTTCTCCATTCGTTTTTAAAAGCACATCTTCAAAAACCTCAGTTTTATTTCCATACAACAAAAGAATTTCAATGATTTTTCGTTCCAATCCATAAAGAATGTCGATTTTTTCGACTAGTATTGGCGGTTCATTTTTTACAACTTCAAAAGCTTTTTGATCTTGTTTTTGTCTCTTTCCAATGTCTGAAATATCTTTTTTAACCAATTGTGCCAATGTACTCATCAGCACTTGTTCCGAAATATCCATTATTCGGGAACATTCCTGAATGTAGATTTCTCGTTGAATTCTATCCGGAATTTTAGAAATACTCACCACCATATCCCGAATTAAATCGGCTTTTTTGATGGGATCATTTTTGGCATCATTCATCAGCAAAGAGGCTTTGAACTGGATAAAATCTTTAGAATTTTCTTCTAAATATCTGACTAGCTCTTCGTAAGGCGTTTTCTTAGCAAAACTATCAGGATCTTCTCCGTCGGGAAAAGCACAAACTTTCACATTCATTCCTTCCTCAAGAATCAAGTCGATTCCACGAATGGAAGCACGCAATCCAGCCGCATCACCGTCAAAAAGAACGGTTATATTTTTTGTGAGTCTATTAATTAAACGGATTTGGTCGGGAGTCAATGCCGTTCCTGATGAAGCCACAACATTTTCTATTCCTGCTTGATTGAACTGTATAACATCGGTATATCCTTCAACTAAATAACAATTATTTTGTTTGGCAATGGCTTGCTTGGATTGAAAAATTCCATAAAGAACCTTGCCTTTATGGTAAATATCGCTTTCAGGTGAATTAAGATATTTTGCTGCTTTTTTATCATTGCCCAAAATCCTTCCTCCAAAACCCAAAACCCTTCCCGACATACTTTGTATGGGAAACATCACACGTCCTTTGAATCTATCAAAAGGCCTATCGTCTTTTGGAATTGTCAAGCCCGTGCTTTCTAAAAACTCTAATTTATAACCTTTGCCCAGCGCCTCTTTGGTAAAAGCATCCCAAATTTCGGGTGAATATCCAAGAGCAAATTTCTTTATCGTTTCACTAGTAAAGCCTCTTTCCTTAAAATAGGAAAGCCCAATGGCTTTGCCTTCTTCAGTATGTAAAAGCGTATTGTGAAAATATTCTTTGGCAAATTCAGAAACCAAATACATACTTTCTCGAACATCCGTATTTACTTTTTCTTCATCGGTTTGCTCGGTTTCTTCGATTTCAATATTGTATTTTTTGGCCAAAAATCGAATGGCTTCTGGATAGGTAAAATGGGAGTGTTCCATTAAGAAAGCTACTGCGTTTCCGCCTTTTCCAGAACTAAAATCTTTCCAAATCCCTTTGGCAGGCGAAACCATAAACGATGGCGAACGCTCATCCGAGAACGGACTTAATCCTTTAAAGTTGCTTCCGGCGCGTTTTAATTGTACAAAATCGCCAATAACCTCCTCCACTCGAGCGGTTTCGAAAACAGTATCTATGGTGGCTTTTGAAATCAATTTAAACGTTTAAGAATTAGAAGTCTGGCTAATTTTGCCGTAAATTTCTAAAATAATTATACAATTTGTAAAAATACATAATTCAAAAATTATATCAATGAATATTACTTGGCTTTAAAAATTAAAAATATTTAATCGACTTTATTCCTATAGTCATTGATTATTTAATAAATTATAAGGCTATTTTTTTTTAATACTATAAAAATAATCATAAAAAATGATTAAGTTTTATTGATAGTATAATCTCATTAATTATATTTGTGACAACATTTTAAACATTCACTTATGACAACTTTTCTTCAAGATGATTTTATGCCTCTCAACGGCACCGACTTTGTAGAGATCTATGTCAGCAACTCTAAACAAGCGGCTCATTATTACAAAACGGCGTTTGGCTTTCAATCCTTAGCCTATTCTGGCTTAGAAACTGGAAATCGAGACAAAGAATCTTACGTTATCGTCCAAGATAAAATCAGGATTGTTTTGTCTTCTCCTTTGCAAAGTGGCACTTTAATGGGCCAACATATTGACACACACGGTGACGGTATAAAATTTGTCGCACTTTGGGTTGACGATGCTGCCAAAAATTATGAAGAAGCCATTCGTCGTGGTGCAAAATCATATTTGGAACCAACCAAAACCACTGATGAATTTGGTTATGTAATTCAATCCGGCATTCACACTTTTGGCGATGTAATTCATTTATTTGTCGAAAGAAGCAATTACAATGGTGCTTTCTTACCGGGTTACAAAGCGTGGAATCCAACTTTTAAAACCGAACCTATTGGACTCAAATATGTGGATCATATGGTTGGAAATGTGGAGTTGGGCAAAATGAATTCTTGGGTTAAATTTTATGAAGACGTGATGGGATTCAAACAAATATTATCGTTTGATGACAAAGACATTTCGACTGAATTTACTGCCTTGATGAGCAAAGTAATGAGCAATGGCAACGGAAGGATAAAATTCCCAATAAACGAACCTGCCATTGGCAAACGAAAATCACAAATTGACGAATATCTCGATTTTTATGAAAGCCCCGGAATTCAGCATGTTGCTTTGGCAACCGATGATATTGTAAAAACAGTGACCGAATTGCAAAATCGTGGTGTCGAATTTTTAACGATTCCTAATGCTTATTATGAAGATTTGCGAAAAAGAATTGGTAACATCGACGAAAATATTGATGTTTTGCAACCTTTAGGAATTTTGGTCGATAGAGATGAAGAAGGCTATTTACTTCAAATTTTTACCAAACCTATTCAAGCCCGACCAACTATGTTTTACGAGATTATTCAAAGAAAAGGAGCCACATCTTTCGGGAAAGGAAATTTCAAAGCGCTTTTTGAATCCATCGAAAGAGAGCAAGAACGCAGGGGAACACTTTAATAATCTTTACGTAATTTGATTGCCATTTTTAACGAAAATCATATTAAAAAATAAATTAATTGCTGATTAGATCGCTATGCAAAAAATCATTTCAAATCCTGTTTTGGACAAGTTACCCGTTCATTTGAGGCAATATATCAAGCCTCAAAATTACGATTTATATACAGCCCACGACCAAGCGGTTTGGCGTTATGTGATGCGAAATAATATTGAATTTCTAAAAATACACGCTCACGAAACCTATCTTGAAGGCTTGGCAAAAACCGGAATATCTGTCAATGAAATCCCAAGTATGTATGGTATGAATCGTATTTTGCAAGAAATAGGTTGGGCTGCAGCAGCAGTTGACGGCTTGATTCCTCCTGCCGCTTTTATGGAATTTCAAGCTTATAATGTATTGGTTATTGCTTCGGATATTCGATCGCAAAACAATATCGAATATACTCCAGCACCAGACATCATTCACGAAACAGCTGGTCACGCTCCTATATTAGCGAATGCCGAATATTCTGAATATCTAAGACGATTTGGAATGATCGGATCAAAAGCCATCACCTCAAAACACGACGATGCCCTGTTTCAAGCCGTTAGAAAATTATCCATTCTAAAAGAATCAAAAAATAGTTCACAGAAACAAATCGATGCAGCAGAAGTCGAAATCGAGTACCTGCAAAATCTAAATGGCGAATTATCCGAAATGGCGATGGTTAGAAATCTGCATTGGTGGAGTGTCGAATATGGTCTAATTGGGACATTAGCCGATTTTAAATTATATGGTGCGGGACTTTTGTCCTCCATTGGCGAAAGCAAATTGTGCTTGTCCGACAAAGTCAAAAAATTGGATTATACAATTGAAGCAGCTTACCAAAGTTTTGATGTTACCAAACCTCAACCTCAACTATTCGTAACGCCTGATTTTGCTCATTTAAGCAAAGTTTTAGAAGAATTAGCAGACAATTTATCCATCCGAAATGGCGGCTTAAAAGGCGTTCAAAAACTGATTTTTTCTGAAGAATTGGGCACAATCGAACTGTCTACAGGAATACAAATTTCAGGAATTTTTAAAAAAGTGAGGATTTCTCAAAAAGACTCTTCGCAAGTTGCATACATCCACACCGAAGGCGGAACCGCATTGTCCAATAGAGACAAGGAATTAATTGGTCATGGAATTCTAAACCACGCTGATGGATTTGGCACAGCCGTTGGAAAATTAAAAGGAATCCATCTTGCCATTGAAGACATGTCGCCAAGAGATTTAGAAGCTTACAAAATTTCTGAAGGCCAATTTACGACTCTCGAATTTGAAAGTGGCGTTATTGTAAAAGGGAAAGTTATTTCTGGAATGCGAAATTTGTTTGGCAAAATTCAAATAATTGTTTTCGACGAATGCACTGTAACTTTTGAAAGAGAAACACTATACCAACCCAATTGGGGAATTTATCATTTGGCTATTGGCAAAGAAATTATCTCCGCTTATGCTGGTCCTGCCGATGTAAATTCTTTTGATTTAATAAAACACGTCACCAGCACGAACCCTATTACAGTTCCTATTTCGGAAGAAGTAAAACTCTTTCAAGAAGTGGCCGATTTCTCGGAAGGAAAAACAATAAATCTTGAAGATTTATGGACAAAAATTAGCTCTTTATCTCCAAAAAACTGGTTGCTAATTTTGAATTTTTATGAAGCCAATTTCAAAAATAAAAATCAAGATTATGTGTCTAAAAGCCATAACGAATTAATAAAACTGATGCAAACCCAACCCGAAAGCAAACATTTAATTGAGAAAGGTTTGTCCTATTTTGAAACTATTAATCCATTGAATTATGCCAATCTATCATAAACTAGGAAGTATTCCGCCCAAAAGACACACCGTTTTCAATAAACCCAACGGAGATTTGTACTATGAACAATTATTTGGAACAGTTGGATTTGATGGAATGGCGTCGCTTTCTTATCATCATCATCGGCCAACGATGGTTAAAGAAATTGCAAAAACAATTGATGTAAAACCAAAAATAGCGGTTGCCGAAAATATTCATTCCCGAAAATTAATTTCGTTTGATGTGGCTCCAAATTCGGATTATTTGGAAAGCAGAACACCTTTGCTAGTCAATAGCGATGTGATTATAAGTGTAGCTGCGCCAAGTCAATCGCTGACTAGTTATTTCTATAAAAATGCCAATGCCGATGAAGTCCTTTTCATCCATAAAGGAAGCGGCACTTTGCGAACTATGTTTGGTAATATCTGTTTTGAATACGGGGATTATCTCATCATTCCTCGAGGGATTATTTATCAAATTAACTTTGATTCTTCGGAAAATAAAATACTTATTACCGAATCTTCCAGCCCAATTTACACGCCAAAACGCTACCGAAATTGGTTTGGTCAATTATTAGAACATTCTCCTTTTTGCGAAAGAGATTATAAGTTGCCTGAAAATCTGGAAACACACGACGAAATTGGAGATTTTACCATAAAAATAAAAAAACAAGGCAAGCTGCACGAAGTGGTTTACAGTTCGCATCCCTTTGATATTGTGGGTTGGGATGGCTACAATTATCCTTATGGTTTTTCGATACATAATTTTGAACCCATAACCGGTCGAGTGCATCAACCGCCACCAGTGCACCAAACATTTGAGAGCAAGGGTTTTGTTATGTGTTCTTTCGTGCCAAGACTTTATGACTATCACCCAAAAGCTATTCCTGCTCCTTACAATCATTCGAATATAGATTCTGACGAAGTTTTATACTATGTTGATGGCGATTTTATGAGCCGAAATGACATTGAACAAGGTCATATCAGTTTGCATCCGGGAGGTATTCCTCATGGCCCACATCCTGGAACATACGAGAAAAGCATTGGACAAAAAGAAACCTTGGAATTGGCCGTTATGATTGACACTTTCAAACCTTTGCAAATTACGGAAGAAGCCCTAAAAATTGAAGACAAAAAATATTATAAATCTTGGTTAGACAAATAATCGAAAATTTTAAAAAACTATCAACAACAAAATATTATGTTCCCATTATTAGAAAAATACAAAAATAAAACTCCCGAAATTATTTTCGAATGGAATGATTCTCAAACGGATGCCCAAGGTTGGGTTGTCATCAATTCTCTTCGTGGTGGTGCAGCTGGCGGCGGAACCAGAATGCGCAAAGGTTTAACCAAAGAAGAGGTGATTTCACTGGCAAAAGTAATGGAAGTTAAATTTTCAGTTAGTGGGCCAGCCATTGGCGGAGCAAAATCAGGAATTAATTTTGATCCACAGGATCCCCGAAAAAAAGAAGTTTTAGAACGATGGTACAAAGCTGTTTTTCCAATTCTTAAAAATTATTACGGAACCGGCGGCGACTTAAATGTTGACGAACTCAAAGACGTGATTCCCATTACCGAAAGTTTGGGATTGTGGCATCCGCAAGAAGGTGTTGTCAATGGGCATTTACGTTCGCAAGGTGGTGATGCCATCAAGATTCTGGGACAATTGCGTTATGGCTGTTCCAAAATTATTGAAGACTCTAATTATAAACAAGATGGTCCAAAAAAATATGCCGTTGCAGATTTAATTACCGGTTTTGGAGTGGCGCAATCCGTGGTACATTTTTATGATATTTATTTCAATGAAAATCTAAAAGGCAAAAGAGTCATCATCCAAGGATGGGGAAATGTAGCATCGGCAGCTGCTAGTTTTTTGGCTAAAAATGGCGCTTTAATTGTTGGAATAATCGACCGAAACGGCGGTTTGATTAATGAAAAAGGATATGGTTTGGCCGAAATCAAGCATTTGTTTGACACCAAAGACGGCAATTCTCTTCACGCTCCAAACCTGATTCCTTTTGAAGAAATCAATGAAAAAATTTGGAAACTCAAAGCCGATATTTTTATTCCCGGTGCTGCTTCCAAAATCGTCAGCCCAGAACAAATTAAATCTTTAATCGAAAATGGTCTAAAATTAGTTTCTTGTGGTGCCAATGTTCCGTTTACTGATGATGAAGTATTTTTTGGTCCAACGGCAAAATGGGCAGATGAACAAATTAGCATTGTTCCTGATTTTATTGCAAATTGCGGAATGGCAAGAGTTTTTGCCTATTTGATGGAAACAGATTCAGAACTCACCGACGAAAGTATTTTTGAAGATGTTTCAACCACAATTCGAAATGCCATTTTAGAAGTGTATCAAGTTCACAAATCCCCGACTTCAATTACCTACAAAGCTTTGGAATTATCTTTGACCAAACTAAACTCATAAATTATTATATCAAAAAAAGCCGCCTGAAAAATATATTTCGGACGGCTTTCACCTAACTAAGTAATAAGAAAAATTTATTGTCATATTTTGATTTAAGATTCTATTAGTTACAAATTTGAAATATTCGTTCCTTTATTTTGTCATTTCGACGAAGGAGAAATCACATTAGTTGCTCTCGTTATGTGATTTCTCCTTCGTCGAAATGACAAAAGGGATTGAGTTTAGAAAAATACGACATTGTTTTATTCTCATTACTTAATTCAAACAAATCTTAATTAAAATCGTATCGCACTCCAAGTGAAATGTTGTTTTGATCTATCGCATTATTTTCGAATAATGGATTCAAATCGTATTTCAAATACAAGCTGGTTGTTTTATAACCAAGGTAGGTGCTCACGCCATAAATCAAATCGTTGGTATTAAAATTCCCTTCGGTTTTTATCCTTATTTTGTCATCGTCAATATTATAATACATTTTCTGTTTTGATTTTATTCTGAAACCACCATAACCACCAATTCCGAAACGAACTCCTTTGTGTGTTGAAAAACTGGAACTACCATTTTTAGATTTATTTTCGGAAAAATCAAACTCCAAATGCACCGGCGCAACCAGATATACATTTTTAAAACGAGAGTTCTCTAATTCATAAGGAAAGACCTCAAGATTGGTTTGATTATCTCCATCGGCCACAAAATAGCAATTATCCGTTGGGGAAATGTTGTTGTACATTACTGAAAACCCATATTTCAAATGCAATAAATTATCATTTTTGAAAATTCTAGTGTTATAGGTTAATCCCCATTCAAAGAAACGAGATTGCCAATAATAGAAATCAGAGTTGGCTACTGCTCCATTTGTCACCAAATTATTGGCTCCATAAGCAAGTACAAATTGAGTCGTGGTTCTTTTTTCCTCTTTATTATTAAAAATATTTTTATCATATCCTATATTGATCAAAGTGATTTTAGTCGAATCTTTCTCTGAAATTTTTCCATCAACTTTGCTTTGAACCAAAATTTCAAGTTTTTCTTGCTCTTTGGCAACTCTTGTCTCAATATTTATTGCTCTGACTTTTGCTAATGCTTCTTTTTTGCGTTCTGCCTCTTCTTTAGATATTGTTCCGTTTACCAATTCATCGTTTACGGCATCCACCTCCTTTTTTAATTCGGCTTTTTCCTCTTTTGTGATGTTTTCAATGTTTGAAGCTATGTTTTTGGCTTGTTTTTCAAAGGTTTGCTTCGCCAGTTCGCCTTTTTGACTCGGGTCTTGCGCCAACATTTTGCTTGCAAAAAGGCATAGCAGTAGTACTAAGTAAATTGTAAAATTTCTCATAATGTGTTATTTAAATGGTGATTAATGATTTATTCTTGATTGCGGTTGGCCAAAGCCACTTTAACAGTTTGGTAATTTTTGTTAACTTTATTTATAACTTTTTCTCGAAACGAAAGTTCTAATTCTCCATCCACTTGCGAAAGCAACGTATTGGGATTTACTTTTACAAACGTTTTTGAATTGGCTGCTTTTGAATTAGTTTGAACAGAAGCAAGCATTTCTTCAATCGACTTTTCGTTCCTATTTGAAGAAACAAATTGTTCGGTTTCTGGAATGGATTGACCGTTCTTTATGTTCGATTTCAAACTATCCGGTTTAGAATTTTGGGCAATTTGATTAGTAATTATTGAATTTGTATTTCGAGATTTCTTATTTTCTTTTTTGTCTTCCAAAATTACAATCCCACTTTCTGGTTTCGATTCTAAAGGAATTATCGAAAGTACTTCCTTTTTTGGCTCGACTTTTTGATTCTTTTCCATTACAACTTTGTTGCTTTCAACAGTTGTATTTTTATTACTTTGATTGAAAAAAAATGTTCCGAAAAAGGCAAATCCAATTATGCTGGCAGCAATATAAATCCAACTGTAGCTGCGTTTTGATTTCTTCTCTTCGGCAACAGTTAGCATCGCATCTAGTCTGTCCCATAAGTTTATACTGGGATTAATCTCGCGCTGGTTGAGTTTGTTTCTAAACTCGTTTTCTAATTTATTCTGTTCCATTGCTGTAATTTTTTAGCTTTATTATTTGCTCTTTCAATATTTTTCTTGCGTGTGACAATTGCGATTTAGACGTTCCTTCGCTAATTCCCAACATACTCGCAATTTCCTGGTGTTTGTAGCCTTCAATCGCATACAAATTGAAAATCATTCTATATCCATCTGGCAAGTTGTCTATTAAAAACTGGATATCTTGAACAGAAAACTGGCTTTCTATATTGTTGAAACTGCCTTCAAAAAAATTTTCGTCCTCCATAAAACTTACTTTTTTTTGAACCCTGATATGCGAAATACATTCGTTGACCATAATGCGTCGAATCCAACCTTCAAAACTTCCCTTTTGTTCAAAATTTTTCAAATTGACAAAAACTTTCATAAAAGCAGTAATCATCATATCTTCGGCCTGATGAATGTCCTTTATATATTGCCTGCAAACACTTAACATTTTTGGAGAAAATTTAGCGTAAATCCTTTGTTGGGCAACTCGATTGTTCTCGATTGCCAAACGAATGATTTCATTTTCTTCTTGATTTAAGTAAAGTACTTTCAATTTTGTTATATAATGTGTTTCTATAAGTAAGACGAGAATAGATGTGAAATGGTTGCATGGGAACGCAATTAATTGAAAAAAAATCTCGTTAGTTGAGATTGCTTCGCCAGTTCGGGCAAGCCCTCGAGTCTTCCTTCGTTAGAATGACAAGACGGAACTATTTTTTTCTTTCAATAACATAATTTACCATCAAAATCAAGGCATCTTTATATTCTGATTTAGGATAACCCTCTATTAACAAAAACAACTCTTGTTATAATTGAATTTTTTTCTCTGATTATGACAAGCTATTATTCTCTTTTAAAACCAGAACAAATATTCTACTTGTGCCGAAACAAAATTTAGACCAAGCTTCTTTTGCGATTAGTTTTTGAAAGATAGTAAAAACAAGGCTTTCAAAACAATAGCTTTTTTTTAAAAATTTAGCTATTATTTTTAATACAGATAGTATATTCAATATAGTCCAATTGCATTGTACTATTTTCATAAAACATCGGCATCATACAAGAACGCGATGGACTACAATATAAATTTGTTTGGTATAATTTTAAAATGCAATGTTATTTTACAAATGTTGACTTTGAATTTTATTTTTATCGAAATTATTCAAAAACAAGATAATGGCTATTCCAACAATAATAATAAAAGTACAAACAAAACCTCCTTCTGGGCCAAATGTCCCGCCAGTTGCCCAATCAGGACCGATTTCTTTTAAGTTAAATAATGTTGGGCCTCCTTCTTGTCCACTGACTTCAAAACCAAAAAAATTACCTTGCAACCAGTTCCAAATAGAATGCAAAGCACATACTCCCCATAAGCTGCCTTTTCGTAATGCAAAAAGCGAGAAAAATACACCTACTAAAACAATATTAACAATAGCAAAAACAGTCACTCCTGGATTGAGTCCGTGTAATAAACCAAAAAGAGAAGATGATAATAATACTCCTACCCAAAGATTGTATCTCGCAGATAAAAGCGGCATGAGCCAGCCTCTGCAAACTATTTCTTCAGTAGCTCCTTGAATAACAAAACCAATCAATAATAAAAATGCTGGAAAAATCATTTCTTTGCCTTGCAATAATGGATTTCCATTTTCCCAATTTACAAAATGAAGTAGAGCCAAAATCCCCACAACACTACTAAACATTAAAACTCCACCAAGAATTCCCTTGAAATAAAGGCTAAAAGAATTCATTTTCTGAAAACCAAGATGTGAAAACGGTCTTTTTTCGTAAAAATACATCCATAAAAAAAGGAGGACTATCACAGGAACATTCCCTAATATAAGTTGCTCGAATATTGAAAAGGCACTTTTCCAAGCAGGATTAGAGATGAATTTAATTAATGGTTTTATAGGCAAACTAATTAAAAATCCCAATAGTTGGCCAACAATTAGGAATCCTAAAGTTAACAATAATGCCGCAAGCCAATGTGGCTTTTTACCGTCGATACGAGCTAATTTTAATAATGGATTTGTAGACGAAATTAAATAACTCATATTATTAAAGCGTTATAAAAAAAGATGAATCAAGACTGCAATTTAGAAATTTTATCAATTACTTTTTCCTCTCAATAACATAATTCACCATCAAAATCAAGGCGTCTTTGTATTCTGATTGGGTATAATTATCCAGAAGCAAAAGCGCTTCCTGCTGGAATTCTGCCATTTTTTCTTCGGCATACAACAAGCCGTTGTGGTCTATCACAAAGTTAATGACTTCTTTGACACGTTTCTTGTCTTTGTTGTGGTTCTTGATGGAATTAATGACCCAAGATTTTTCTTTGGAAGTACAATTATTCAAAACGTGAATAAGCGGCAAAGTCATTTTTTGTTCCTTGATGTCAATTCCTGTAGGTTTTCCAATGGCATCGTCGGTGTAATCAAATAAATCGTCCTTGATTTGAAATGCCATTCCGATGAGTTCGCCAAATTTTCGCATATTCTCTACCTGAATTTCATCTTCAATAACCGATTTTGCACCCAAAGCGCAACAAGCAGCAATTAAAGTAGCGGTTTTTTTACGGATGATTTCATAGTAAATGTCTTCGGTGATATCGAGTCTTCTGGCTTTTTCGATTTGTAATAATTCGCCTTCGCTCATTTCACGAACGGCGACAGAAATAATTCTCAATAAATCAAAATCACCATTGTCAATGGATAACAACAATCCTTTGGACAATAAATAATCACCAACAAGTACTGCAATTTTGTTTTTCCATAGCGCATTAATGGAGAAAAAACCTCTTCGACGATTACTGTCATCCACCACGTCGTCATGCACCAAAGTTGCGGTGTGAATGAGTTCAATAACCGATGCTCCACGATACGTTCTTTCGTTTACAATTCCAGCCGAAACCATTTTGGCTGTCAAGAAAACAAACATGGGACGCATTTGTTTTCCTTTTCGATTGACGACATAATACGTGATTCTGTTGAGCAAAGCCACCTGTGAAGTCATCGATTCATAGAACTTTTTTTCGAAAAGTTCCATTTCGTTAAAAATAGGTAGCTTTATTTGAGAAGTAATATTCATAAGAGTTCAAATATACTATTTTCGAATAAAAAAACAGCAACTATTTTCGAGAAGTGAAAGTGTTTTTTAATTATTTTACTTTACGTTAATCTTAATTTCAATTCTATTCTACTATTCTTCTAAAATTGTCTGCACAAACAGAAACATCTTAAAATTAGAATCGTTTTATACTAAAAATAACATTTATGTGTTAATAACTATTAGATAAATAACAGTATACTCAGCATATGTAATTCATCGATTATAAGCAAAAGATTCGCCTTATTTATTTATTTTTACATAAATTTAACCCCCCATTTAAACCTTTTATCCATTTCGCTATCAAAGTGTTAAACCTAAAAATTAATTATTATGAAAACTAAATTTTTATTATTCGCTGCATTGTTTTCCATCACTTTTTTTATTGGTTGTTCTACCAATGAATCTGTTGATTTGCCTTCTACTTCTAATACAATTCAAACTGATGATGTTATTGCAAATTCAGAAATTGATGCCTCGTTAGATGATGTAACCATTATTGCGGAAGACCAATTTTCGGTTCAACAAAGTTTAACCGCAAGGACAAGTGGTCCCGTGATGAGTATGATGCCTCTATGTGCCACAATCACGACTGTTTTGACAAATGACATCTTTACAAAAACGATTGATTTCGGAACTGTTGGCTGTACTTTACCGAACGGAAATGTAGTAAAAGGGAAAATTATCATTAGCTTTTCTAAAAATTTCCAGATTCCAACGAGAACTATTTCTTATACTTTGGAAGGATTTTATCACAATGGTAAATTGATTGAAGGAAATAAAACAATTACCCACGAACTTAAAGGCACCGCATTATTAGCAGCATTGCATCCAGTTACTACACATTCTATTGATATGAAAATTACATTTGCTGACGGCAAAGTGTATTCAAGAATTGGAACAAGAGTTAGAGAAATGACCGTAGGTTTTGACACTATGGGGAATTGGGAAGACAATGTTTTATTAGTTTGGGGATACAACATAACCACTTTTCCAAATGGCGAAAAATATACTTTCACCATAACAACTCCATTGCGAATTGCTATGAGTTGCAAAATGCCTTTCCCGGTTAAAGGAATTATCACAATCGTAAAAAATGATGCACAAGCTGTTTTGGATTACGGAAATGGCGATTGCGATAAACTAGCAACTGTAACCATAAACGGAATTACAAAAGAAATTACGCTCAGAAAATAAAAAATAACCGCATAAAAAAACGTCTCGATGATTTCGAGACGTTTTTTTTATGCTTCTTTATTGGCTAATTGGCCACAAGCTGCATCAATATCTTTTCCGCGGCTTCTTCGCACTTTTACTACAATTCCTGAAGTTTCAAGCGCTTTTATATAGGCATTGATTGATTCTTCTGAAGCTTGTTGAAATTCGCCGTCATCAATGGGATTGTATTCTATTAAATTGACTTTACAAGGAACATATTTGCAAAATTTGACCAAGGCATCTACGGATTCTTTATTGTCGTTGATTCCTTTCCAAACCACATATTCAAAAGAAATTTTACTTTTTGTTTTCTTGTACCAATATTCCAATGATTCTCTTAAATCGGCCAAAGGAAAGTTTTCGCTGAAAGGCATAATCTTGGAACGAATTTCATCAATTGCAGAATGCAGAGAAACGGCAAGTTTAAATTTTACATCATCATCTGCCAATTTTTTAATCATTTTTGGAACGCCAGAAGTCGAAACCGTGATTCGTTTTGGTGACATTCCCAAACCTTCGTTTGAAGTAATCATTTCGATGGCTTTCATCACATTGTTGTAATTCATCAATGGTTCGCCCATTCCCATAAAAACAATATTCGACAAAGGATGATTGTAATACAAACGGCTTTCTTTGTCGATGGCAATAACTTGGTCGTAAATTTCGGCAGGTTCCAGATTTCGCATTCTTTTCAATCGTGCCGTGGCGCAAAATTTGCAATCTAAACTGCAACCCACTTGGCTGGAAACACAGGCTGTTGTTCTCGTATTTGTTGGAATCAAAACACTTTCAACCACCAAACCATCGTGCAAACGAACCGCGTTTTTGACCGTTCCGTCTTCACTTCGCTGCATCGTATCTACCTTGATGTGATTAATGACGAAGTTGTTTTCGAGCATCGTTCGAGTCGTTTTTGCCACATTGGTCATGTCGTCAAAACTATGTGCGCCTTTGCTCCACAACCATTCGTACACTTGATTTCCTCGAAAGGATTTATCACCATTGGCAACAAAAAAATCTCGTAATTGTTCTTTTGATAATGCTCTGATATCTTTTTTCTCCATCATTGTGCAAAGTTAAGTACATTTTTGAATTATAGGGATTTTTTCTAACCTTCAAAATTATATTTTGTAACTTTGTTTTTGTAAAGAAATCAATTATGGGACTTCCAGAATTAAAACAGAAAATTCAAATGCAAATCGAAAATGCCGACGAACGTTTATTGCGTATCGTTTCTTCGGTTTTTGATAATTATTTGAATGAAGATGTATCAGATAATACGACTCTAAATTCGATGACAATACCAGAAAAAAAAGCAATAGACGAAGCACTTATTCAAGTGGCCAACAAGCAAACAGTTTCGCACGATTTAGTTATGGAAGAAACTCAAAAAAGATATCCAAAATATTTCAAGAATGAAAATTGAATGGACTTTATTATCCAAAAATGATTATTGGAAAAATATTGAATACCTAGAAACTCAATGGGCCGAAAAAGAAGTTTTAAATTTCATCAATGAAGTACACTATTCTCTAGATTTATTAGCAAAAGGAAATGTGATTTTTGTAAAATCTGATTACGCTAATACATACAAGATGGTGCTTATAAAGCAAATTACAATTTACTATTCTATAGAAAACGAAACCATTTACTTGTTGCGATTTTGGAATAATTACCAAGATTTGAGTAATTTTAAATTAAAATAATGCACTTCATTTCCCAAGAATTAGAAAATTATATCGAGCAACATTCCGAAAAAGAACCCCAATTGTTGGCGGCTTTGAACAAAGAAACCTATCAAAAAGTTTTGTTGCCAAGAATGTTGAGTGGGCATTTTCAAGGACGCGTTTTGAGTATGTTGTCTAAATTGATTCGTCCTGTAAATATTCTCGAAATTGGGACTTACACTGGTTATTCGGCTTTGTGTTTGTGCGAAGGAATGCAGGAAAATGGAACACTTCACACGATTGACATCAAGGAAGAATTGGTCGATTTTCAGCGTAAACATTTTGACAAATCGCCTTGGGGAAACCAAATTGTGCAACATCTTGGCGAAGCAATTGCTATTATTCCAACATTGGACATACAATTTGACTTGGTTTTTATTGATGCCGACAAGGAAAATTACATCAACTATTTTGAATTGATTGTTCCAAAAATGAACAAAGGCGGCATTATTCTATCGGATAATGTTTTGTGGAGCGGAAAAGTTCTGGAGCCCTTGCAGCCAAATGATTTAAGCACAAAAATAATCCTAGAATACAATCAATTATTAAAAAATGACCCGAGAGTGGAAACGGTTTTATTGCCCATTCGTGATGGACTGACGGTTTCTAGAATTTTGTAAAACCAAATGTAATTGTAGCATTGCCACTGGTTTCAACCGTTGGAGTTATTGAAAAAATTAGATGAAAAAAATATTTTAGACTCTACAACCACACGTTACGTTTCCCTCGGTTGAAACCGAGGGCTAAAGTTGCAATTCTACAAAACGAGTTAATTTTCAATCTTAAATCTGTTTCTTAAATCCGATTGAAATCGAACTGGCGCAAGAAATAGCTCCTAATTATTTTGCTGGAAAATTACTTTTTTGCACTATTTGATAGCATTTGAACATCAAAAAACCCAATATTGCTCCACACAAATAGCCCGAAATAATATCTAATGGATAGTGCAATCCCAAGTAAATTCGGCTGTAAGCGAAGATTAACGGCCACAAAAACAGCAGCCAAAAACAGTTAAAATCCCTCTTGAAAATAAGATATAAAAATGTGGCAACTCCCATTGAGCTTGTGGCATGACCGGAGAAAAAACTAAACGACGACCTGGATTGTACGATTCTTATAAAGGAATTTATTTCGGGATTGTTACATGGACGCAACCTTTGAAATCCGTTTTTGAATAAATTAGATGTTTGATCCGTGAAAACGAGCAAAATCGACACGAATAAAAGCAAATACAAGCTTTGTTTTGTTCCCAATTTCTTGTAAATGAGATACAACAAGAATATAAAAAGCGGAATCCAAGATGTTTGCTTGGTAATCATTAACCATAATCCGTCGAAAGTCTCTGAACCCATTCCATTCAAGTAAACAAATAAATTTGTGTCAAGAGACAGTAATTTTTCCAACATTATTTTTTGCGTTTTATGGGACCAATACTATCTTCAATTTCTTCGTTAAGTTTGTCGTTTTGAATTTTTTCTTCAGATAATTTGTCTTTTTCTACGGTTGTTGTGCTAGAAATATCCGCCAACGAAGTGGTATTTTCTCCCAATAAACCGTCTTTGGCTTTGTTAATTTCAGATGAAAAAGAATCCGAAATCCCTTTTAATGGATTTGTATCTCCAAGTAAATTGGCTTTGACACTATTGATTTCCGAAGTAATATTATTGGTCAAATCACTCAACATTTTTTGGTCAAAACCATTGTCTGCCGCACCTTTTTGAATTTCGCTTTTTATATCGTTCGTGGCGTTTTTTAACTGCGCCATCGCTTTTCCCATAGTTCGAGCCATTTCTGGTACTTTATCAGAACCGAAAAGCATTAGAACAATAAACATTATGAAAATTAATTCACCTCCACCTATTCCAAACATAATCTATTTCTTTAAGTTGCAAAGTTACAAACTTGCCCTCTTACAAGATGTACTAATTTATATTTAATTAACATTAATCAAATTTAGATTTTACGTTTTCTTTTGGCCAACTATTATTGGTTATATCAATATCGGCAGTTTCCTGTTTTGGATCTATCTGAATTTTTTTGATTACTTTGGTGGTTGCAAAAAAT
>Ga0209702_10001715_pt1 | contig 40637 bp, 44 predicted proteins | sample FRY01_FD_187210 | JGI IMG/M metagenome (GOLD analysis project Ga0209702, IMG submission 187210) | Freshwater microbial communities from Lake Fryxell liftoff mats and glacier meltwater in Antarctica - FRY-01 (SPAdes) (version 2) | ecosystem: Environmental > Aquatic > Freshwater > Ice > Glacier...
GCAACCGTGCGACTGCTCTGTCCTTGAATGCTTGTCCGTACCGTGCCATATTTCTTCCTTATCGCCCCCGGTTTCTGATTCTATCGAGGCGACAACTAGTCTGACACGGGGTGGATGACGAAGAAGAATCAAAGGAAGGTCTACACGGATGCGTTTCGCCGTGAAGCGGTGAAGCTCGCGGATCAGTCGGGCCGGGAGGCAACGGAAGTGGCCAGAGAATTAGGGATTCATCCGGGGCAGATCTACAACTGGCGCACCCAGTTCAACAAACTGTCCAAGGCACAATTCACCAAGACCGACGGGACCAACTACGCCAAGGCCGAATCAGAGGAAGTGCGCCGGCTCAAAAAGCGCATTGGGGAGCTTGAGCAGGAGCGCGACTTCCTAAAAAAAGCGACGGCGTACTTCGCGAAAGCCGACAAGTGAAGTATGCCCTGATGGCGCAGTGTCGGACGAACTTCCCGGTGACGATGATGTGCCGCGTACTTGGGGTATCCCGGGCCGGTTTCTATGATTGGCTCGGGCGTGAACCGAGTGCGCGAGCCCAACGACGGGAGGCGGTGGGCGAGGCTTTGGAGGCGGTTTTTTACCGTCACAAGCGCCGCTATGGAGCACCGCGTGTGAAGCTTGCGCTGAATGCTGCAGGCGTGGATTGCAGCAAGAACTATGTGGCCAAGCTGATGCGAGCCCGCTGTCTGCAGGCCCACAACGGCAAGGGCTTTCGCTATACCAAGCCCATCGAAGCGACGACCCAGGTCAAGGAAAACGTGCTGGACCGCAACTTCGCAAGCGACGGCCCGAACCGCAAGTGGGTGTCGGACATCACGTATATCCGGGTGGGGCGCGGCTGGGCTTACCTGGCCGTGGTGCTGGATTTGCATTCCCGAACAGTGGTGGGCTGGGCGCTGGACACCCACATGCGTGAGTCGCTGATCCTGGAAGCCCTGGGAATGGCGCGCGGGCGGCGTCCGGTTCAGCCGGGGCTGCTGCTGCACTCGGATCGGGGCGTGCAATATCGGGCCAAGGAGTATCAACAGGCGCTGGAGGATCTGGGCATCCAGGCCAGCATGAGCCGCAAAGGCAACTGCTGGGACAACGCGGTGATGGAGGCCTTCTTTGCCCGCCTCAAAGTGGAGTTGATCTACCCAGAAAATTACCGGGACTTCGATGCACTGCGGGCCGGCCTGTTCGAGTACATTGAAATCTATTACAACCGCCAGCGCATGCACTCGTCGCTGGGATACAACAACCCAGCGAAATACGAACTAGAATCGCATCGTATGAACGTGTCTACAATTTGTGGTTAAGACCAGCGTCACTAATGACCTCGTCGCTTGACATACCATAATTGGTATATACATAATGAGGCATGTGGCGCATTGAAGAGCATCGTCGAGTCGATAAAAAACTATCCGGCTCTGTTTCGATCGAAGTTCTGAAGCGTTACGAAAAATGGAAAGACATCGCCAGACTGTCCGGGCCACAAGGTTTGCGAGCCATCGAGGGGTTTCACGATGAAGCCCTGTCTGGTGATTGGAAGGGCCATCGCTCTTCCCGGCTGGGGTTGCAATGGCGTGTGATTTATCGGGTTGTGGCGAATGTGCTGCAGATTCAAGTTGTGGATGTCACGGCTCACGACTACAGGAGACCATGAAATGAAGGATTTTCGTCCTGCGAAAAAGCGAGTCGAGGTTTCGGTGGGTGAGTCCCTCCGTATCCTGCGCGAACTCCAGGAACTGAGCCAAAGGCAACTTTCCGAACTCACCGGTATTCCGCAGGCAACCATTTCCGCCATCGAGAACGGTCGGGTGAACCTGGGTGTTGAGCGCGCAAAGGTCTTTGCAGTTGCCCTCAAGTGCCATCCAGCCGTACTCGTATTCCCCGGCTGGGAGGTTCCGCTGGAGCGTGCCGCATAACCAGTATCTGCAATCAAGTGTTCGCAGAGAAATTCCGCGGACTTACCCTTTTGGTGTGCGATTACTTCCAGCCACCAGCTCATACTTGAACAACCGGCATTCCAGCGCGCCGTTGAACAGCGGTGTGCGGCGTGAGGGTTTCAGTCGCATCAGCTTGGCGATGCGCAGGTCGGCGGTGAGGATAAAGGCAGTCCAGCCGCTGTAGCGTTGCTTGAGGTTGTCGCCGAGTCCGGGATACCAGTCGGCCAGCGTGTCCTGTTCTTCCAGGCGCACGCCGTACGGCGGATTGGTGATCAGCGTGCCGGTGGGTGTTGGTGGTTTGGCGTCTTCAAAGCCGCATTGCTTGAGCACGCGTAGCACGCGTAGCCCGTATGAAACGAAGTGAAATACGGGACTCAACTTCCGTAATCCGCTACGCTGCTTACGGGCTACGATCTCTAGGGTTTACAAGGGTGCATGTAAACAGAAGTCATGTGGCGCTGAAACATGATGGACGCGCAAACATGTGCAAAAAGTTGATCGCGAGAGATAACTACTCGCGTTGGAGGATATTGCAGTGGCCTGCGAAGAGTGTAACGAGCTTCATACCCATAAATTCCGATCGCCAGCCGACTTATTGAATGCAGTGCAGGTCGCTGCGGCTGAAATTGATCGTGGTGCGTTACGTCGAATGAACGTTAAAGACCTGAGTGATCCGGAACAGCAGGCGCTGGACTCAGTGCTCGCAGCGTATGCGCTACCTGAACTAGTGCAATACCGATTTGAATGTACGGTATGTGGAGATTGTTTCGAACTTACTGCTGACACCGATCAGGGCAGCGGAGGGTGGGTGCGTGAAGGCGAAAACGATGTTCGTTAACGATACGCGCGCTCAACGCGCACGTTAATCGCCCACCTTGGGCTTCCGCATACTCCCTGCCACCAGTTTGTATTTGAACAAGCGGCATTCCAGCGCGCCGTTGAACAGGGGGGTGCGACGTGACGGTTTCAGTCGCATCAGTTTGGCGATGCGCAGATCGGCGGTGAGTATGAATGCAGTCCAGCCGCTGTAGCGTTGCTTGAGGATGTCGCCGAGTCCGGGATACCAGTCGGCCAGCGTGTCTTGTTCTTCCATGCGTACGCCGTACGGCGGATTGGTAATCAGCACGCCGGTGGGCGTCGGGGGTTTGGAATCTTCGAAGCTGCATTGTTTGAGCTCTATGTATTGCTCCAGCCCCAACGCGGCAACGTTCTGGCGTGCCTGTACGATGGCATCCCCGCTGCGGTCATATCCATAAGCTGTTGATTTTATTGATTTATTTTCTTTCCCTGCAACCTGGGTGCGTAGCGTGGCCCAGGCCTTGCCATCGAAATTGCGCAGTTTTTCGAAGCCGAAACGGCGGTTGCTGCCCGGTGCACGGTTGAGCGCCATCAGCGTGGCTTCAATCAGGAAGGTGCCGCTGCCACACATGGGATCGAGCAACGTTTGCTCTGGCGTCCAGCCGGCCAGTTTCAGAATGCCGGCGGCGAGATTTTCGCGCAGAGGGGCTTCGCCGGTGGCGATGCGCCAGCCGCGCTTGAACAGCGGATCGCCGGAAGTGTCGAGGTAGAACACTGCTTCGTCAGCAGTCAGGAACAGGTGGATGCGCACATCGGGTTGATGGGTGTCGACATCGGGGCGTTTGCCTTCGGCCTCGCGCAACACGTCACAGACGGCATCCTTCACGCGCAGGGTGACGAAATCGAGACTCTGCAGCGGGCTTTTGATGGCTGCGGTTTCCACCCGTATGGTTTCGTTCGCACCGAACCATTGCCCCCACGTGAGCTTGCGCGCCGCGGCGTAGATGTCATTTTCATCGCGGTAGCGGCAGTGGCCGATACGCCACAACACACGGCTGGCGATGCGGCTTTCGAGGTTGACGCGGTAACACAGGGCATAGGGGCCGCGGAAACCGGTGCCGCCGTCGACCGGACGCACGTCCTGCGCGCCGAGTGCGGTCAGCTCTTCGCCGAGCACACCTTCGAGTCCGCGCGGGCAGGTTGCAAAAAAGGTTTCCATCTCAGCGCTGCCCGGCCTGGAGTTCGACATAGACTTCAAATTCCATGCGCTGCCACGGATTGCGCGCTTCTTTTAATTTCACGATGCGCGCCTTCACCGGTGCGCCATGGTCCATTTGCCGCGCGACATCGCTGTTTTCACGCCGTGGCACGTAGCCCAGCATTTCGCCGCGCCATTCCACACGCACCGCATTGATGTCATGCGGATTGCGCGGCTCGCGCACCAGTTGCAGGGTGTCGCCGATGCGCATCATGTCCCACAGCCCCTTGCCTTCGTAATACTGGAAGCCGGCCAGCGGTGATTGCTGGACGATGATGTGCGCGTCGGCGGCGTGGACGGAAACCGGCAATAAAGCGACCGGTGCCAGCAGGGCAAGGATGACAATCAGGACTCGCATGCCGTTTAAAACGGCTTCAGGACCACAAGGATGACGATCGCCAGCAATAAAACGACCGGAATTTCATTAAACCAGCGGAACCAGACATGGGAACGGGTATTGCGGTTCTGCTCGAATTTTTTCAGCAGGCTGCCGCAGGCATGGTGATAACCGATCAACACCACCACCAGCACCAGCTTGGCATACAGCCAGCCGCCGCTGATGCCGTAACCCAGCCACAGCCACAGGCCGAAGGCCACCGCCAGCACGGACAAGGGTGTCATGAAGCGGTAGAGCTTGCGGCCCATCAGCAGCAGTCGCGCACGGGCGGCGTCGTTGGTTTCCATCGCCAGATTGACGAGTATGCGCGGCAGGTAGAACAGTCCCGCAAACCAGGAAACGACGAACAGCAGATGGAAGGTTTTGACCCAGAGCATGGCGGTGATGTTACTGCAGAAGCCGGCGGCGGGTCAGCGCGAGGGCGATATAAAAACTGCCGGCAGCATAAGCGGCAAGCACCGCAATGTGCAGGAACCATAAAGGCGGTATATCACCGGCGACCAGCGGTCGGGCAAGGCTGACGGCGTGGGTCAGCGGCAGCAGCTGTGCAAAGGTCTGCGCCGCGGCGGGCAACTGGTCGAGCGGGAAAAACACGCCGCACAGCAGCATCATCGGCGTCACGCACAGCGTGAAGTAGTACATGAAGAAGTCGTAGCTGGGCGACAGCGCGGTCATGATCAGGCCCAGTCCGGCAAACGCCATCCCGGTGAGGAACACCAGCGGTATTACGGCCAGCGCCAGCGGTGACGGCACCAGGCCGAGCACGGCGGCGACGATCAGCACCGCGCTGCCGGAAAGAAAACTTTTGCTGGCGGCCCACACCAGTTCACCGAGCATTACATCGTCCAGCGTCAGCGGCGCGTTGAGTATGGCATCCCAGGTTTTCTGCACATGCATGCGCGAAAATCCGGAATACATGGCTTCGAATGACGCACTCATCATGGTGCTGGAGCAGATGATGCCGGCGGCGAGAAAACCGATGTATGACATGCCGCCAACGTCATCAAGCATGCGACCCAGGCCGTAACCGAGGCCGAACATGTAGAGCAGCGGATCGGCGAGGTTGCCGAGCATCGACGGGATGGCCAGCTTGCGCCACACCAGCAGGTTGCGCCGCCACACGTGTACAAAGCGCATGCTGAATAACGGCAGTGTCCAGTGTTTGGTCATCATGGCTGGTCCGCGCTCAATCCCGCAGCTCGCGGCCGGTGAGTTTGAGGAACACATCTTCGAGGCTGGCGCGACGATGCAGGTAACGCAGGTCGCTGCGGGCATCGAGATCGGTAATCAGTGGTGCCGGGTCATGGATGTAACAGAAGATGGTTTCACCGGTGACTTCGCAGCGTTCGGCGTGGCTGCGGCCAAAACGCTCGGCCCAGTCCGGCGCGGTTTCACCATAAACTTCTACCACATGCGGTTCGATATGCTGGGCAATCAGCGCGCGCGGGGCACCTTCGGCGATGATCTTGCCGGCATCCATGATGGCCACGCGATTGCACAGGCGTTCGGCTTCTTCCATGAAGTGCGTCGTCAGCAGCAGCGTCTTGCCCTGCTTCAGCAGTCGGCGCAGCCGTTCCCAGATAACATGGCGCGCCTGCGGGTCGAGTCCTGTGGTGGGTTCATCCAGAAACACCAGCTCCGGATCATTGATCAGTGCGCGGGCCAGCGTCAGCCGCCGCTTCATGCCGCCCGACAGCGTCTGTATGCGCGATTCGGCGCGGCTGGCCAGTCCGGCAAAGTCGAGCAGGTCGGGGATGCGCGCGCGCAGTTCGTGATCGGGGATGTCGAAATAGCGACCGAAGATCAGCAGGTTTTCACGGATGGTGAAATCCGGATCGAGATTGTCGAACTGCGGTACCACACCGATGCGCAGTCGGGCTTCCCGCGCTTCCTGCGGCACGGCTTTGCCGAGCACGCGGATATCGCCCGCGTCGGGGTCAGTCAGGCCCAGGCATAGCCGCAGCGTAGTGGTCTTGCCAGCGCCGTTGGGGCCGAGCAGGCCGAAACATTCGCCGGCGCGCAGTTCGAAATCCAGCCCGCAGACCACTTCATGCGTGCCGTAGGACTTGCGCAGCCCGGTGGCTGCCAGTGGCGTGGCGATGGTCATGCGCAGTGGCGTTGGACGATTTGCGCCAGCACATGCAGCCGTCCGTGGAAAAAATGTTCGCCGCCCGGCACCACGACGATGGGGAGTTGCTGCGGACGCGCCCAGTCCAGCACTGCGGCCAGCGGCACTACGTCATCGACTTCACCGTGGATCACCAGGGTGTCTGCCGGTACGGTCGCCGCAGGGAAACGATTCACTGCAGGGCCGACCAGCACCAGTTTTTCTGCCGTCAGCGACTGCGCGACACGGGTCTGCACAAAGGCGCCGAACGAAAAACCGGCCAGCAGCAGGGGCGCATCGCCGAAACGTTCTGATGCATACCGCGCGACGGCGAGCAGGTCTTCGACTTCGCCATTGCCTTCGTCAAAAGTTCCGGCACTGGCGCCGACGCCGCGGAAGTTCGGGCGTATGACGACATAGCCGAGGCCGAACAGGGTTTTGGCCAGCGTGGTGACGACCTTGTTGTCCTTGGTGCCGCCCTGCACGGGATTGGGGTGGGCAATCAGCGCAATGCCGCGCCGCGGTTCACCCGGGTCATTGAGGTCGGTCTCCAGTGCGCCGGCGGGGCCGTCTATGGTCAGGCGCTCCAGCGTGGAGGCGCGCATGGATCGTAATTCGGTATCAGGCATCAGCAGCAAGGTGACAGGTAAATGGGGAGCGCTGCGGAACTGCAGGTTGCGGAGTGCGGATGGGACCCCACAGGCAGCAGATCAGATTTTCAGGCGCTCGACGACGCGGCCGTGCCGCAGGTGTTCTTCGACGATTTCGTCGATGTCTTCGCGATCAACATAGGTGTACCAGACTTCTTCCGGGTAGACCACCAGCACCGGACCTTCATCGCAGCGATCCAGGCAGCCGGCCTGGTTGATGCGCACCTTGCCCGGACCGGAAAGCTTGAGTTCCTTGACCTTTTTCTTGGCGTAGTCGCGCAGTTCCTGTGCCCCGTGGTCGCTGCAGCAACGCGCACCGGCTTCGCGCTGGTTGCAGCAAAAGAACACATGGTGTTTGTAATAGCTCATGAAAATGGTGGTTTGCCGCTGTATCGTTGCCGCTGTATCGTTGCTGCTGTATCGTTCAGCCCCGATTATAACCGCCTCATCCCCGGATCACCGGCGCGAATACTTGCGTGCCGAGCCCCGCGACAGCGCCACCGGATATTTGCGCCGGTTGATGGTCATTTTGCGCTGTGCTGCCCGCAGCGGATCGATCTCCAGTACATCGGACAGGCGCAGCAGATAGAGCAGCACGTCGGCGATTTCCTCTTCAACGGCTTTACGGTCGTCTGCCCGCAGTGCGGCGCTTTGTTCCGGTGTCAGCCATTGAAAACATTCCAGCAGTTCGGCGGCTTCGACGCTGAGCGCCATCGCCAGGTTTTTGGGCGTGTGGAACTGCTCCCAGTCGCGGGCAGCGGCAAAACGCCGTAGATCGTTGCGCAGGTTGGCAACAGTCGGGCGGGGCGGGGTGCGGGATGTGCGGCGGTTCATGTCGGGGATCCGGTAACCATCAGAGCCCGGTCGCACGGCGTCCGGACGGGTTGAACAACAGGAACAGCATGCTCAGAATCGGCCAGATGTCGGAGAGTGCATGCGTCATGCTGGCAAAGCTGAGGAAGTGGCTGATGCGGCCGGACAGCAGGTGTGACGGGGTTTGACGGTAGGGGTTTTCGGGGATCAGATTGACCAGTACGACTGCAGCCACCAACAGGCACAACGCAGTTATTGCGCGCACGCGATGCGACAGACTGCGGGTTATCGCCAGCAGCAGTATCAGCGCGGCAATGAGGCCCATGCCGAAACCCGGCGTCATCCAGCTCAACGCATTGGGGGCGCGCAGGATCAGCAGTGCTGCCGCGATCTTCAGCAGGCAGGCGCCGGCGATGACCAGCAGCAGCGTGCGCCAGTAGGCCGTATCGTTGTCCCGCGCTGCACTGGCAAGCAGCAGGCCGAGGCCGGCGACATTCAGCATGACCACGCCGGTTTCTGCCAGCAGATAGGTGCCCGGTGCGTAAGCAAACAGCGCGGACAGGCCGAGGCCCTCGCGCAGATCGCCGTTGCCCAGCGCGATGGGCGGTGTGTACAGCTGGGTGAGCATCCACAGTCCTGCCAGCACCAGCACGGCATCGCCGCGCGGTCCGTCGACGAAGCCGCGGTTGCGCAATTGCACGAACAGATGGCCGATGCGTCGCCCCGGTGAAAACAGGGGGGCCAGCAGCGCACCCACCGCACCACCGCAGCTGTTGACCAGCAAGTCGACGTTGGAGGAAAAACGTGTAGGCAGATACTGCTGCGCGGCCTCCATCGTAAAACTCAACACCATGCAGACGATGATGGATAACACCGCTGCTGCTGGTGTGCTCCAGCGCGCGCACAGAAATAGCGTGAGCAGAAAACCCAGCGGCACGTAAGCAAAAAAATTGAAAGCGATGTCGTCAGTGGTAATCCAGCGCGGCCACGCTTCGAACATGAAACTGCCGAAAACATCCGGCAGCGCGCGCCAGTCCGTGAAGGGTTGCAGGCTGGCGTAGACAATCACCAGACTGTAAGCTAACGCGGCCAGCCCGGCGAGCCGGTAGCCGCGCGATGCGGATGAAAAATGAAATCCAGATGGTGAGTCCAGCAACATCCATGAAATTCTACGACATCTTCAACGGCGACGCCGACGGTATCTGCGCATTGCATCAATTACGCCTGGAGACGCCGCGCGCCGATGCGACACTGATCACCGGCGTCAAGCGTGACATTGAACTCGTGGCGCGGGTGGATGCAGCGGCAGGCGACAGCCTGACCGTGCTCGATGTGTCGCTGCGCAGCAATGCGGCTGCGGTACGGCGGGCCTTGGAGCAAGGCGCACGAATACAGTACTTTGACCACCACGCCGCCGGCGATATTCCGCAGCACGCGGGGCTGGATGCGCATATTGATACGGCGGCCGACGTCTGCACCAGCCTGCTGGTGGATCGTTATCTGTCTGGCAAGCACCGGTTGTGGGCAGTGGTGGCTGCGTTTGGCGACAATCTGGTCGAATCGGCGATCCGTGCGGCACAGCCGTTGCAACTCGATCACACGGAACTGGCGCAGCTGCACGAACTGGGCGAGGCGATCAATTACAACGCTTACGGCGAATCCGTTGCCGACCTGCACTATCCTCCCGCAGATTTATATCGCACCCTTGCGCCGTACCGCGATCCGCGCCATTTCATGTTTGACGAACCGGTATTCGACGTACTGAAGCAGGCCGGGGCGGAAGACCTGACGCGCGCTGAAGAAACGACGCCGGAATTTACCAGTGATGCCGCAGCACTGTACGTGTTGCCCGATGCGGCATGGAGCCGGCGGGTCAACGGTGTGTTTGGCAACCGCCTGGCCCAGGCCGCGCCGCAGCGGGCCCACGCCGTGCTGGTGACCCGGCCCGACGGTTACGCGGTCAGCGTGCGCGCGCCGCGCAACAATCCGCAGGGCGCGGATGTGTTGTGTCTGGCTTTCGAGTCCGGCGGCGGCCGCAAAGCCGCGGCAGGCATTAACCGCCTGTCGCAGGATGAATTTGCGCGATTTGCCGACGCGTTTCGCAGCGCATACAAATAAATTAATATAATCAATAGGTTACGAGTTTGCCCGTGCGTCGCGGGTAGATGCGCTGAGCAGATCGAGCTCGATCAGGGCAAAAGCCGTGATCCACAACACGGCATCGTAGCTGTCGAACCACTCACCCTGCGCGAACCAGGTCACTGCGACGGCGGCCAGCGCGCCATACAGTGCCAGCGACAGGTGGAAGACTAGTCGGGCATGGCGTGCAGCGTACGCGGGCGCGCGTACCCCGAGTTCGAGTACGGCGACGACGGCGATCCACAGCCAGGCATTTGTTGCATCCAGCCATTCGCGTTCCTGGAGATAGGTCAGCGCAGCAAGGGTGATGGCAGCGGCCGCAATCAGCCGCAGCAGGCCCAGCAACACGGCGTGGCGTGGTGCGCGTGTCCACTGCGGGTAGCGGGTTTCGATTGCAAACAGTGCCAGCAAGGCGAACCACGCTAGCGCATCAAGTCCTTCGCTCAGGCGTCCGGCAGTCGCGTAAATAACGGCATTGACTGCGAGCAGTGTGTAAATCGCCAGTTTGATATGCGTCACGGATCTGCGGAAACGGCGGCGTTTCAGCTCAGGCCGTGTCAGTGATCTGACGGGGCGGACCGTAATACTGAGGCAGCAAAGATCCGGCAATCATGCCGACGACACTGACCAGAAAACCGATGAACTGCGGCGGCCACAGGGCAGCATTGGCCGCCACTTCCAGTGATAACCAGGCGCACAGCCCGCCGCCGATGGCGCACACGGCCCCTTGTGTCGTGGCGCGCCGCCAGTAGATGCCGGCAGCCAGCGGTACGAACGCGGCGACCAGCGTCACTTTGTAGGCGTTTTCAACCATGCCGTGGATGGATTCGTCAGTAGATATGGCATACAGCGTGACCAGCACGGTAAAGCATACGACGACAACGCGATTCAGTCGCAGGAAACCGCGATCGTCCAAGTTTTTGAACAGCCCTTTTAATATGTTTTCGGAAATCGTCACCGAAGGTGCGAGCAGGGTGCCACTGGCAGTACTCATGATGACCGAGAGCAGGGCGCCGAAGAATATGATTTGTGCGGGCAATGGCAGGTGGTTGAGTATCAGCGCCGGCAATATGTGCTGGGGGTCTTTATCGATCAGTCCGCCGGTCATCGCCGGATCAATCAGCGTGGCTGCATACACCAGAAACAGCGGCACAAAGGCGAACAGGAAATAAGCCGAACCGCCGATCACGGTGCCCCAGGCGGCAGTGTTTTCGCTTTTTGCCGCATTCATGCGCTGGAACACGTCCTGCTGGGGGATGGAGCCGAAGCCCATGGTGATCAGTGCCGCGGTGAATGCAACCAAGTCCGTTAAGGTCAGCTTAGGCAGAAATTCGAATTTGTTGTTGGCGGCGGCGTGGGTGATCACCGTGGTTGCGCCGCCCGCCATGTCGGCCACCAGCCAGGCGATATACAGCAGGCCCAGCACGATCACGATCATTTGCACGAATGTGGTGACCGCCACCGACCACAGGCCGCCGAGCAGCGTATAGACCAGCACGATGCTGGCGCCGATGACCATGCCCCATTCGGGCGTCACGGTGCCCTTGGACAGGATGCTGAATACCAGGCCGAGGGCCGTCACCTGTGCAGAAACCCAACCGAGATAAGACAAAGCAATGCACACGCTGGTGGCCAGTTCCACCGGGCGGTTATACCGTTTGCGGTAAAAATCACCGATGGTCAGCAGATTCATCCGGTAGAGCGGGCGCGCAAAAAACAGGCCGAACAGAATCAGGCACAGTGACGCCCCCAGCGGATCGGAGATCAGCCCGCTCATGCCTTCCTTGACGAAGGTGGCGGAAATGCCGAGCACGGTTTCGGCGCCGAACCAGGTCGCGAACACCATGGCGAACACGACGTAGATGGGGAGGTGACGGCCGGCGGTGATGTAGTCGCTGGTGTTGTGCACCCGCCTTGCTGCGATCAGGCCGATGGCTATGGAGATGACGAGATAGGCGACGACAAACCACAACAGCATTCCGGAGTCTCCCCTGCCGTCACAGCGGCAGCGATGCGAAAGTGTACAGGCCTCAGGCGGATTTTTGAATCAGGCCCGCCGGTTAAACGGCGATGCGGCCGAATGTGAGGACGAGCAATGCACCGACGGCTGCTGCGGCCAGCACGGCCAGCAGCAACGTGTGGCGTCTTTGCTCCGCGATCAGCGCGGCCAACTGGTGTTGCAGTGTTTCGGCCGTAGCGCGATTGGTCAGTGCGGTGTGGATCAGGCGCGGCAGCTGCGGCAACGTCTCGCTCCAGAACGGCAGCTCATCACCGATGCGGCGTACCAGGCCGCGCCAGCCGACCTGTTCCGACATCCAGCGCTCCAGGTAAGGCTTGGCGGTGCTCCACAGGTCGAGGTCGGGATCGAGGTCGCGGCCCAGGCCCTCGATGTTGAGCAGGGTTTTCTGCAGCAGCACCAGTTGCGGCTGGATTTCGATATTGAAGCGGCGCGAGGTCTGGAACAGCCGCAGCAGCACCTTGCCGAAAGAGATTTCCCTCAGCGGTTTGTCGAATATCGGTTCGCATACTGCGCGGATTGCGGTTTCAAACTCGTCGACGCGGGTGCCCGGCGGCGCCCAGCCGGATTCGACATGGACTTCGGCGACGCGGCGGTAGTCGCGACGAAAGAAGGCGATAAAATTTCGAGCGAGGTAATGTTTGTCGACGTCGGTCAGCGTACCCATGATGCCGAAGTCGAGCGCAACATACTGTCCGTCCGGCGCCACCAGGATATTGCCGGGATGCATGTCGGCATGAAAAAAACCGTCGCGGAATACCTGGGTGAAAAAGATTTCGACCCCGGCACGGGCGAGTTTCGGTATGTCCACGCCTTGCTCCCGCAACTGGTCCACGGCCGACACCGGCAGGCCATGCATGCGTTCCATGACCATGACCTGGGTCGAGCAGTAATCCCAGTGAATTTCGGGTACTGCAAGCAGCGGTGAATTGAGGAAGTTGCGCCGCAGTTGATTGGCATTGGCGGCCTCGCGCATCAGGTCGAGTTCGTCTTCCAGGTGGCGGGCGAATTCCGCAACCACTTCGCGCGGCTTCAGACGCTTGCCGTCGGACCACAGCAGTTCGAGCAGCATCGCGCCGGTGTCCAGCAGCGACACATCTTTGCTGATGACGGAAGCGATGCCCGGGCGCAGCACCTTGACGGCCACTTCGGTGTCGTCCGGCAGCCAGGCTAGATGTACCTGTGCGACCGATGCGCTGGCGATGGGTTCGATGTCGAAGCCGTTGAATACCTGCTCCAGCGGTTTGCCGTAAACCGCATGTAATATGCGCCGTACGTCGGCGCCTGGAAATGGCGGGACGCGATCCTGCAGCTTGGCGAGTTCTTCGGCGATATCCGCTGGTATCAGATCTCGGCGTGTGGACAGCACCTGTCCGAATTTGACGAATATCGGACCCAGTTTTTCCAGTGCCTGGCGCAGCCGCACGGCGCGCGGCGCCGACAAGTCGCGCCAGAACAGCAGCGTGCTGACCGCGACGCGCAGCGTACGCACGCGCTCATGCCCGAGCAGAAACTCGTCAAGCCCGAAGCGCAGGGCAACGCGCAGGATTTTGAATAAACGGAAGATATGCACCCGCGCATTCTAACCGTCCGCATCAACGGCAGGAAATTACGCCGGGTGGTTACTCGGGATCAGGCGAACCCGGCGATGCGTTTTTCGAGGCGGGCGATGTCGTCACGCAGCTGATCGACGTCGGCAACGAATCGGGCAACATCGGTTTTTGCGGCAATCAGCGGCTGTTCTTCAGTCCAGTATTCCGCTACCGAGCGCGCTAGATTGTCGCCGCCCATCTGCGCCCAGCGTTGCAGCGTGCGGCCGGAAGTTGCCATGCGGTGTGCAGCGATGTCGCCGAACACGCGGGACAGATCTTCTTCGGCATCCCAGCGCAGGTGGCGCCACAACTGGTGGACAGTGGCGGCAAACGCGGTGTCACCATCAATGGCGACGTCGCGCCACGCGGTGTCGTCCTGCGCGGCAACGCGCAGCATCAGGCCGGGGGTCAGCGTCAGCGTGAGGTCTGCGGCAGCACCGGCTGCTGCTGGCGCCACCTCTCCGCTGTCGAGCACCGCGAGGCTGGTGTCCAGAGGGGGGCAGCGGAAGCGGGCAATTTTTCCGGCATGCGCTTGCAGCGCATCGCGCGCCCAGGTATTGGCGCGCAACAAATGGTTCAGTGGTGGACTGGCCAGCGCATCAAACATGAGCGTACGGGCGTGTCAGACCTGCTGTATGCCTGAAACCAGCCAGCCGGTGTTTCCGCGCAGCGGTTTTTCCAGGTGCCAGATTTCGGCGAAGGATTGCGCTTCGGTGTTTGCGGATTCGCGGATCAGACCGGAGAAACGCACGCTGACGATGTAGAGCAGGCCTTCAGTGGCGACATCGAGCACCTCGGATTCCAGCGTAACCACATCGGTAGTGCCCGCAGTTGGGCCTTCGTCCTGCCATTGTTCCTGCACTGCAGCCAGTATGTCCGGGGTCAGGAAGTCAGCCAGCGCGGTAGCGTCGCGGGCATCGTGTGCGGCCTGCAACTTGACGAAATTCAGTCGCGCGTGACGGATGAATTCATCCGCGTTGAAATCCGCAGGCCAGCGGCTGGTCGTGGCCACGGAGTGTGCGGCGGCGCCGGCACCACTGCCCCAGGGCGCGGATTCCGGCTGAGATTGTGGTTGAGATTGCGGCTGAGAATTGCCGGCATACTGCATCGGCGCCGCGCGGCTGCGCAGTGAACGAAATGCCAGGGAGGCGACGCCAATGATGGCGGCAAGCAGCAGCAGTCCTGCCAGTACGCCGGTCATGCCATTGTTCAGGAACAAGGCCATGAAACCGGCGCCCAGTGCGAGACCGGCAAGCGGTCCCAGCCATTTGTTGCCGGTGGCAGCAGCGGGAGCTTGCGCTGGTGTACCTGCAGCCTGTTGCTGGGCAGGCGCTTTGGGCGCCTGTTGCATGTTGCGCTGGGTGCCCAGGTTTCTGCTGCCGCCCAGACGACGCGCGTCAGCATCTACGGCGATCATCGATAGTCCGCACAACGCAACCAGTACAGTCAGAAGTTTTTTCATGATGAACTCCGGTTCAGGATTTTACCCGCGCATTATAGCCAGTCGCTGAGATGCGGGCACCAACAAAATAGTTAATTAAATCAACTAGTTATACAATATTTTCTGCTGAGCAGGCAGTCCGCCGGAGCAAGCTCAAGGTTCAGTAGCGGATGCCGCGATGCAGGGCGACGACGCCGGCGGCGAGGTTGAAGTACTCAACGCGTTCCAGTCCTGCGTCCTGCATCATCTGTTTCAGGGTTTCCTGGTCCGGATGCATGCGTATGGATTCGGCGAGGTAGCGATAGCTGTCGGCGTCATTGGTGATCAGCTTGCCCAGGCGCGGCAGAATCTGGAAGGAATAGGCGTCATACAACGGGGTCAGCGGCTGCCATACCCGTGAGAACTCGAGTACCAGCAGTCGTCCACCGGGCCGCAGTACGCGGCGCATTTCTGCGAGCGCAATATCTTTGTGCGTCATGTTGCGCAAGCCGAACGCAACGCAGACACAGTCGAAGTGCTGGTCGGGAAACGGCAGCTTCTCGGCGTCACACTGTGCGGCCGGAATCATCAGTCCTTCATCCAGCAAGCGATCGCGGCCGCGCCGCAGCATCGGGCCGTTGATGTCGGTAATGACCACCGATCCTGTCGGGCCGACGCGTTGCGCGAACAATCGCGTCAGGTCGCCGGTGCCGCCCGCCACGTCGAGCACGCGTTCACCGGGGCGGACCAGGCTTTGATCAACCGCAAAACGTTTCCACAGCCGGTGCAGGCCTGCTGACATCAGGTCGTTCATCAGGTCGTAGCGCGAGGCGACCGAGTCGAAAACGTCAGCGACTTTGCGTGCCTTGTCGTTTTCAGCGACCTTTTTGAATCCGAAGTCGGTGGTTTTCACGCGGGCAGGCGGTAACGCGAGATGAGCTGAGGAAAGGAAGTTGCTGCAATCATGAAGCTTCGCGCGAGGCGTTGGCTTCCTTGAGGCGCTGCAGGTATTGCTGCCACATCTGTTCCTGCTCCATGCCGTAGCCGTAGAGCAGGTCCCAGGAATAGATGCCCGTGTCGTGGCCATCGGAGAAGCGCAACTGGATTGCGTACTGTCCCACGGGTTCGATGGCAGCAATGGTCACATCTTTTTTGCCGACCTGCAGCACTTCCTGCCCGGGTCCATGGCCGCGCACTTCTGCGGATGGCGAATAAATGCGCAGGAATTCGCAGGGCAGCCGGAAATTCTTGCCGTCGGCGAAAGAGATTTCCAGCGCACGCGTGGCCTGATGCAAGGTGATTTCGGTGGGTAGCGGTACATCCTTGGTTAATCCAGCCATGTCGGTCGTTCCAGAAATGATGAAGTTGCAGCAGCAGGAAACGCATCATAACCGAGACTGACGAATCGAATAAAACCTTGTCAATGCAATGACTTGGCGGCATGCGTCTTCACTCTGTCATGTGACTGTAACAAGAGGGTCATAATATCGGGGCCTGTAAACAAGTTTGGAGCCTGCATGGCAGCAACAATACTGGTGGTCGAGGACGAGCCGGCGATACAGGAGCTGGTGGCCTGTAATCTGGAGCTGGCTGGTCATCGCACCGTGCGCGCAGAATCCGCCGAACAAGCCCTGGAAATGGTGCGCGATGAGTTGCCCGATCTGATCGTGCTCGACTGGATGCTGCCCGGCATGAATGGCGTCGAACTGGCGCGCCGTTTGCGCAGTGATAAACGGACCCAGGCCGTACCGGTGATCATGCTGACAGCGCGCGCGGATGAGCAGGACAAGCTCGCCGGTCTCGAGATCGGCGCTGATGATTACATCACCAAGCCGTTTTCGCCGCGCGAACTCAACGCCCGCGTCAAGGCGGTGCTGCGGCGGCGTTCACCGCAGGCCACTGATGACGTGGTCGAAGTTGGCGGACTGCAACTGGATCCCGCCCGCCATCGCGTGACGGGAAATGGTGCAACCCTGCAGCTGGGGCCCACCGAGTTCCGCTTGTTGCATTTTTTCATGACCCACGCTGATCGCGTTTACACACGCGTGCAGTTGCTGGATCAGGTGTGGGGTGACCATGTGTTTGTCGAGGAACGCACGGTGGATGTGCACATTCGGCGGCTGCGCAAGGCATTGGAACCGACGGGGCATGACAAGCTGATTCAGACGGTACGCAGTTCCGGGTATCGTTTTTCTGCGGTTTGAGCTGCATTTCACCGTGCGATAATTGCAGCACAAAGGGGCGCGCGGGTGAACAGGATCTGGTTGCATTGGGTATTGCGTCTGATCGCGACGGCAGGCTTCTGCGCGCTGGTATGGACGGTCGCTGGGGAGACGGCAGCATTGGGCGTGTTAGCGGCCATCCTGTTTGTGATGCTCTTCCATCATGTCCGGCATCAGGCGCGGTTGTTGCAATGGCTGACTGATCCCAGGCCTGAGGCGCTACCCGAAAGTTCGGGGTTGTGGGAGGACGTATTCACGGCGTTTTACCGCTTGCTGCGCCGTCAACGGCGCAGTGAATCGCGGTTGTCCGCGACCCTGCATGATTTCCGCCAGGCCGGGCTGGCACTGCCCGACGGGCTGGTGATAGTCGATGGCGGCAACCGTATCGAGTGGTGCAATACCAAGGCAGAGCTGCATTTCGGCCTCGACGCGCAGCGCGATGTCGGCCAGTTCGTAACGCATCTGGTACGCCAGCCACAATTTGCCGTAGGTCTGGAAACGGGCGGATACGGCGAACCTCTGACGCTGCGCGGTACGCGCGGCGTCGATCTGATCCTGTCGGTGGTGATAGTGCCTTATGAAGCCAATCGCAAGCTGATCATCAGCAGGGACGTCACTGACCGTGAGCGTGTGGAAACCATGCGTCGTGATTTTGTCGCCAACGTTTCGCATGAATTACGTACGCCGCTGACGGTGATCGGTGGATTTCTGGAAACCATGGCTGACATGGAAACGCCGAGTGCCGAGGTGATTCGCCGTTCATTGCCCTTGATGACGGACCAGGCGAAGCGCATGCAAAGTCTGGTGGAGGATCTTCTAATGCTGTCGCGACTGGAGACGGGAGGTAATCCCGTCAGCGAAGAGCCGGTCAATGTGCCCGATATCGCGCGCGCCCTGCATCACGACGCGCTGGCGCTGTCAGCGGGACGGCACCAGCTGACGCTGGCGCTGGACAGCACGGCGTGGGTAAACGGTGCCGAAGGTGAATTACGCAGTGCGTTCGGCAACCTGGTCAGCAACGCGATACGTTATACCCCGGCCGGCGGCGAAGTGCGGTTGTCCTGGCAGGATGCCGACGACGGCGGCGCAACCTTTGCCGTACACGACAGCGGCATAGGAATCGCGCCCCAGCATGTGCCGCGACTTACTGAGCGTTTTTATCGCGTTGACCGCGGCCGTTCACGCGAGACTGGTGGAACGGGCCTGGGGCTGGCCATCGTCAAACATGTGGTCAACCGCCATGCCGCAAGGTTGGACGTGAGCAGCACGCCGGGGGAGGGCAGTTGTTTCAGCGTGGCGTTTCCCGCCACGCGCATCAGCACGAAATCAGCCAGTGCGGTGGCCGCAGTCCGCGCGTAGTGCGGATTTGCCGCCGCACTCGGTGTTTTTATTGATCCAGTTCTGCGCTAAGCGCCGCCGCAAGTGCGGCGGGATCGGCGCCTTGCCGTAAGGGCGCCGCCGGGCGCTGACGCTCTGCCCAGATCGGCTGCGGGAAATGCGGATCATCTGCAAAACGTGGAATCACATGCCAGTGCACATGCGCCACCATGTTGCCCAAACAGGCCAGGTTGATCTTGTCGGGATGCATCGTCGTGCGCAGTACCTGTTCAACGGTGAACACGACGTGCATGCAATGCGCGCGGTCAGTCGCATTCAGGTCGCTCATTTCGCGGATGTGTGTTTTCCAGATGATGCGGCAGAAGCCGGGGTAATCCGGATCCTCGACATACACGACGCGACAGCGTGCATCCTGCCACAGCATCGCGCCGCCGCTTGAAGTGCAAAGTTCACAATTCACGAAAGAGGGTCCCCGAATGTCCACGCTGCTGCACGATATACCAGATCGGCGCCGAGCATGGTTGCTGCTTCGCACCATGCCGGCGCAGCCGGACACAGGGCTTCGAGCAGGCGGCGTTTGGCAGGATGATCAGGGTGGCCGTTGCCATAATGGTGCCAGCGGTTTTCTTCGCGCAAGGCGTGCAATACGCGCAGCGGCGACCAGGTGCCGATTTCCTGCAGCACGAACTCCACGTGCGTATCAGGCAACAGGCGCGGCAGCGCGGCGCCGAGACTGCCGCTTACCGTATAGGCCGCGGGCGCAGTGCTGCTCCCGGCGAGCGGACGCTGCAACGCGCTGCTGAGTTGTAGCAGCGGCACCCGTCCGACTCCGGGTTCAGTGATCAGCGTATCAGCTGCGTGCGGTCCCAGGCCGGTGTGCATGTCGACGGCGAATAACATGTGCGTAGTGCGCAGATGGGCTTGCAGCCAGTTGCTGAACAAACGCACTCCGGGTTGCAGTTCGGCACCACCGTAGAACAGGCCGCGTGGATACCGATGCTGTCCGTGGGCAATGGCCTGGCGCACTGCGCGTACGCCATGGCGCAGTCCGGCAGCACCCAGGCGCAGTGCGAAGCCGTCGCGGGCCGGCGGCGAGGCGGGGTTGAGCAGGCGATCAAGACGGTTGTACAGCGGTGGTGTGCCGGTCCAGAGGCTGCCGACGGGATGAAAGTTGCGATTGAGATCGACATTCTGCTCGTTGGTACGGCGTAGCCATGCCATGCCGTAGGGGTTGAGCACATGCACAAGGATCAGCGCGCCATCGACGGGCAAAGACGGTGGTGCAGCCAGCAGCGCCAGTTGCGCGGCTGATCCGGCAAAGGCTTCGACGCCGTGGACGCCGCTGATGTGCAGCACCGCGCGCTTTGGTCGGCGGTTGCCGAGCCAGGCGATATCAATAGCCAGTGTTTCACCGCGGGGGCCGCGCGCGGTGAGTGGCAGCACGTCCAGAACGGCGCCGGCGCTCAGGGCAGCGGCGCGGAAACGTGCGCATGCAGCGGGATAGTCCGGCGAAAAAAGCGTATTGCCGGAGAGGCTTGCGGAGAGCGCCGCCTGCTCAAATGGCCGTGTAGGCTGCGCGTTCGAAATTGGCGCCACTGTCGAGCAGGGCTGTCAGCCGGATGGTGTGCGGTTTGCCGTCGTGCATGTCGAGCACACGGCTGGGGGCATAAGTGCCGGGAGCTACCAGCACGGTCGGTGGTTCGTCGCCGGGGCCGGAGGCCAGCAGCAGGGCCCGGTCATACGCCGCATCAATGTTTGATACACGCGCGGCAACGGCCTGGGCTTTGGCGCGCAGCAGCCGGAAGCCGAGCATGATCACGCCGGCAGCATCCACGCTGAGGCGTTGCACAAAACCAACGTAAGTGTTGCCATTGGGAGCCACCAGGCCCAGCAGCTGGTTGTGCGTCAATCGTGTAGTTTCGCTGGGTTTGTGGCACATGCCGAGCATGCCCGTAGTGCTTTGGTTGACCACGGCCCAGGTTTCCAGGGTGCGGCTGCGCGCAGAGGCTTCGCCAACCGTCGGACCGTCTACGCGCTGGAATCCTGCCATATCAAACTTGGCGCGCGATGACAGTCCGGCATCCGGCGGCGCAAACGGTTTGCCGCTGACATTAAAGTGCATTGCGGCAAGCGTGCCTGAAACCAGTACATTGAATGCCATGGGTTTGCGTTCGTCCAGCCGCGCGGTTCCCGGTGCGAACCAGTGCGCGTGCAGGGTCAGCATCAGTTTTTCGCAGGCCTCGCTGGAAATCGAGCCGAAGCCAAGTTTGTCAGGGCTCTGTTTTTTCAGGGCAACTGAGGTTTGTCTCAGCTTTTCGCCGATTTTCTCGAGATCAAGATAACGCAAGTTCTTGCCCTGGAGATGCTGCAGCCGCCGCGCGCCTTGTGAAGAGTCGAGATCGACTGCGAGCGCGGCGTCAAGGTTGGTGGTAGGAGGGGTTTGGGTCAGCACGCCCAGTGCTGCCCACTGCGCCAGTGCGCGGTCTACGGTGTTCATTTGCAGCAGTGACAGCGAATCCGGTTTTGCGCGCTGCGCCAGTACGATCTGCAGATAGGCGAGATTGACAGTGCTTTGTCCGGCGCCTTCAGATACCGGGGTGTCGGTAACGTCGGCGCTTTCGGCAAAAGAGTACAAACGGTGCAGTTGTTCCCACAATTCATCAGGCGCGGCGTAATAGGCACGGTTGTACGCGGTCATGGCGAAGCCGGTGCAACGCAGGGCGCGATAACAAATGACTTCGGCGTGTTCGGCCAAGTCCGGAGCGGCGTCCACCATGTCGGCGATCAGGGACTCGTAACACTCGGCCAGCAGGCGCCACAGCGCGATACTGCGATCGAAAATTTCACGGATGTCGTCGGCGAAAGGCACCGGCTTGCCCCAGTATTCCTTGCCGCGTGCGTTCTGTGTTTCCAGCGCAGCATCACGCAGGGTTTCCAGCACCAGCAATCGTGTGCCGCCGGCAACCCGCGCTTCGGCGAGCAGCTTCAGCTGCGTCAACAGCTGCACCTGGCGTTGTGCCGGCGGGGCAGTGGCCAGTTGCGCCAGAAACGCCTGCGTTCCGGCGGGTGTAGCGATTTTCAGTAAGCCTTGTGTAGCACTCAAGACGGTGGCCATGGCGTATCCAATTCAAATTGGGTACGCATTATTCTGCGTTGAACTAAATTGCGACAGGTAAATTTGTCACATGTCGCCGCTTCACGTCACATGTCGCTTCTTCACGACAATAATTACGTTATTCAGTGTGTGAAATTCCACGCGCATATCATAGCAGCACGCGTTCGATGCCCCCGTTGTTCGCCCGTGTGACGTAGTTTTCCATCCAGGCGGCGCCGAGCAGGTGTTTTGCCATTTCGACCACAATGTAATCAGCCTCGACCTCGGTATCACCGCTGAAACGCGCCAATCCCTGCAGGCAGGACGGACATGACGTCAGAATTTTTATTTTGTCGGCATTGCCATCGGCACGCAATTGCGCGGCACCGCGGCGCATTTCTTCTTCCTTGCGGAATCGCACCTGGGTGGAAATGTCGGGCCGGGTCACGGCTAGGGTGCCGGATTCGCCGCAGCAGCGCTCATTGAGGGTTACGGGTGTGGCCATCAGCGTATTGACCACTTTTAACGGTGCGTGTGTTTTCATCGGCGTGTGGCAGGGATCATGGTACATGTAGCGAGTGCCGGTGACGCCTTCAAGTTTGACATCATGTTCCATGAGGTATTCGTGGATGTCGAGTAGCCGGCATCCCGGAAATATCTTGTCGAACTCATATTTCTGCAACTGGTCCATACAGGTACCGCAGGACACGATCACCGTCTTGATGTCGAGGTAGTTCAAGGTGTGCGCGACCCGGTGGAACAAGACGCGATTGGCGGTAGTGATGGCCTGGCCTTTGGCTTCTTCACCGGCCGCGGTCTGCGGATAACCACAGCACAGGTAGCCGGGCGGCAGCACTGTTTGCACGCCCAGCTCGAACAGCATCGCCTGCGTGGCGAGGCCAACCTGGCTGAAGAGTCTTTCGGAACCACAGCCAGGAAAATAGAACACTGATTCCGAGTCTTCGGTCACTTTGGCGGCGTCGCGGATGACCGGCACGATGCGGGCGTCCTCGATGTCGAGCAGTGCGCGCGAGGCTTTCTTCGGCAGTTTGCCGGGCATCGGCTTGTTGATGAAATGAATCACCTGCGCGCGGATGGGCGGTTTGCCCACGGTGGCTGGGGGGCGGCGCGTCTGCGCGCCGGCGAGCCCCAGCGTCTTGGCGGCGCGATGGGCGTAGCGTTGCGCCCTGTAGCCCCAGTCAATCATCAGTTTTCGCGCAATGTTGATCTTGCGCGGATCGGTGGCATTGAGAAACAGCATGGACGCCCAGGTCCCGGCATTGAAACGGCGTTTGCCATGTTGTCGGAGGAAGTTGCGCATGGCGATGGACACGTCACCAAAGTCGATGTCCACCGGGCAGGGATTCGCGCATTTGTGGCAGACGGTGCAGTGATCGGCCACATCGCTGAATTCGTCGAAATGTTCCAGTGAGATCCCGCGCCGAGTCTGCTCTTCATAGAGAAAGGCTTCGATCAGCAGGCTGGTGGCGAGTATCTTGTTGCGCGGGCTGTAGAGTAGATTGGCGCGGGGTACGTGCGTGGCACACACCGGCTTGCATTTGCCGCAGCGCAGGCAGTCCTTGACCGAGTCGGCGATGGCGCCGACGTCGGAGTGTTCAAGTATCAGGCTTTCCGCGCCGAGCAGCGAGAAACTCGGCGTATAGGCATTGGCAAGGTCGGCGCCCGGGAGCAGTTTGCCCTTGTTGAAATGGCCGTGCGGATCGACCCGCTGTTTGAAATCCTGGAATGCGGCTATGCGTTCGGCGGGCAGGAACTCGAGTTTGGTAATGCCGATGCCGTGTTCACCCGAGATGACGCCGTCCAGGGACTCGGCGAGCCGCATGATGCGGGCCACTGCCTCGGCGGCCTCCTGCAGCATGGCGTAGTTGTCGGAATTGACGGGAATGTTGGTGTGTACGTTACCGTCACCGGCGTGCATGTGCAGGGCGACAAATACGCGACCGCGCAACGCCTGCCGATGCGCAGCATCGACGGCAGCCATGACTTTCTCGAAGGGCCTGCCGCTGAAGATGTCGGCGAGATGTGTACGCACTTCGTCTTTCCACGACACACGCAGGGTGTGGTCCTGCAGCACGTTGAACAGCGTGCCGCCGGCGTGGCGGGAGATTGCGAGCGCCGGGATCACGCCTTGCGGTGGCGTCAAATCCTCGAGCCGTGAGTCGATATGGTCGAGCAACCACTGCCACCGTCCCCGGGCTTCGGCGACTAGTGACTGCGCGCGTTCCAGCCGGTCACCGATAACCTCTGCCGCGGCGACCACCGGTTCCTGCTGCACGACCGGCAGTTCGCCTGCGAACAGCGTGGCTACAGCATCGAGTATGCGCAGTTTGTTGGCTATCGACAGCTCAATGTTGATGCGTTCAATGCCGTCGGAATACTCGCCCAGCCGTTCCAGCGGGATGACCACGTCTTCATTGATCTTGAAGGCGTTGGTGTGGCGCGCAATCGCCGCCGTGCGCGCGCGATCCAGCCAGAAAGTCCGGCGCGCTTCAGCAGAAACTGCGATGAAGCCTTCGGCGCCGCGCGCATTGGCCAGTCGCACCACCTGCGAGGCGGCTGCGGCAACTGCGTCTTCATTTTCGCCGACGATGTCGCCAACCAGCACCATTTTCGGGCGGCCTGCGCGCCGCGATTTGGTCGCGTAGCCGACAGCCTTTACGTAGCGTTCATCGAGGTGCTCGAGTCCGGCGAGTATGGCGTCGGGATTGCTGTCGAGTAGGCGCTTGATTTCGACAATCGAGGGCACGGCTACACTTACCGCGCTGAAAAATTCCAGGCAGACTGTGCGTATCGCTGGCGGCATCCGATGCAGCACGAAGGTGGCCTGGGTGATGATGCCGTCGCAACCTTCTTTTTGTATGCCGGGGAGTCCGCCGAGCACTTTGTCGGTGACATCCTTACCGAGGCCGCGTTTGCGGAAAGTGGTGCCGGGGATTTCAAGGATTTCCGGAGCCCCGTCGGGGGTGTGCCCATCGCGGGCAAAGCGCGTGATACGGAAGCGCGCGGTGGCAATGTCGTGAATCTTGCCGAGATTGTGGTCCAGACGCTCGACGAGCATCCATTGCGCGTCCGGGGTCACCATTTTCCATGACGCCAGATTGTCCAGCGCAGTGCCCCACAGCACGGCTCTTTTGCCGCCGGCGTTCATCGCGACATTGCCGCCGATGCAGGACGCGTCTGCCGAGGTCGGGTCGCAGGCAAACACCAGCCCTGCGCCGTCGGCGGCTTCCATGGCGCGGCGGGTGACGACGCCGGCGCCGCAACGGACAACGGAAACCGGACGGTCGACGCCGGGCAGCGTGACCTGCTCGATGGCCGTCAGCGTGTCGAGTTTTTCAGTATTGATCACTGCTGACAGCCGTGTCAGCGGAATCGCCCCCCCGGTGTAGCCAGTGCCGCCGCCGCGCGGGATGATGGTCAGGCCGAGTTCGATGCAGGCGCGGACAATGGCGGCGACTTCGTCTTCATGGTCGGGATTAATGACGACAAACGGATATTCCACGCGCCAGTCCGTGGCATCAGTGACATGCGAGACCCGTGCGAAGCCGTCGAACTGCACGTTATCGCGGTGAGTCGTGCGCGCCAGCCGCGCCAGCGTGCGCCGGCGCAGTGTCAGCGTTTCTTCGAATTCTGTTTCGAAATCATCGACTGCAGCTTGTGCCGCAGTCAGCAACCGGGCGACACGATCATCGGCATCCTCGCGCCGTGCATCTATGCCCGCCAGCCGACGACGCATGCCGGCCACCAGCGCACCGCGGCGTTTGCGGTTGCCGAGCAGGTCGTCCTCGATGTAGGGATTACGCTTGACGACCCACATGTCGCCGAGCACTTCGTAAAGCATTTTTGCCGAACGTCCGGTGCGGCGCTGCGCGCGCAATGCGTTGAGCAGATCCCACTGTTCGGGGCCGAGCAGGCGAATGACGATCTCGCGGTCGGAGAACGAAGTGTAGTTGTAGGGTATTTCCCGCAGACGGGCGGTCATGGGTGCAGTGCGTGTGGCGGAATGAAAATTAGTATGAGTCAAGCTGGATGAGCGAAATTAAATGATTGGAAATCAGGCGGCAGTGATGAGCGTAGGCAGGCCACGCGCAATATGTGCGGTAATCGGGTCACATCAGGCCACATCGGTCCACGATATTAGCGCAACAACAGCAAAGACGACATTATGCAGCAAGCACGGCAATCACCCAGTAACGCGCAAATTTGCCTATAGCAACAAACAGCACGGTCCACCATGCATTGAGTCTCAACCAGCCGGCTGCCACGCACAGCGGATCGCCGAGCAGCGGCACCCACGACAGCAGCAGGATCGGACTGCCCCAGCGCTGGACGGTGGCCAGGCCTTTGAGCGGTTTGGTGGGAGGAATCAGCCGGCCGATCAAATAGGAGGACATGCCGCCCAGCGTATTGCCAAAAGTGGCAACAGCCAGTGCGGGCCAGAACTGATCGGGGTGCAGTTTCAGGGTGCCGAACAACACGGCTTCCGAGCCGCCGGGCAGCAGAGTGGCGGCCAGGAAACTGCTTACAAACAATGCACTGAGGGATGTTGAGGCTTCCACAGGTCTGCAGGGAACGACATCCCGATTTGAACAAGGCGACGGGGTTCTTTAAACTCCGATGTTCCCCCTCCGGCTGGCGGCTCCCGACTCCCATGAATACCCTGATCTCCGAAGAATACCGCAAGATGCAGGAGGAACTGCACCGTAATCCAAATTACGGTGTGGCATCAGTGCATTACGCGCCGATTGTTGCGGAGGTGGTCAAGTCCGTGGGCGCCACCGAATTGCTGGATTACGGCGCGGGCAAGGGGCGTTTGGGTGAAACACTCAACTCGCTGATGCTAAATCCGCCGCTGATACATCATTACGATCCCGCCAGGCCGGAATGGGCCGCACCGGCGCAGCCTTGCGCCTGCGTTGCCTGTATCGACGTGCTTGAGCACATCGAACCGGATTTGATCGACAATGTTCTCGACGACCTCATGCGCGTTACGATCGGACACGGTGTTTACACGGTGCACACCGGACCTGCGGTGAAAATTCTGGCCGATGGTCGCAACGCGCACCTGATACAGCAGCCTCCGGCCTGGTGGCTGGAGCGATTCGAACAACGCTTTAACGTGGCCGAGTTCAGGCCGATGACGCAGGGATTCTGGGTTGTGGTTACGGCCAAGGGCATGGATTCTGGGCTCAAGCCCTCTGCAGCCGCGAAACCGCGAGGATTGTTACGCAGCCTGCTCGGGCAATTATTTTCTTCTAAACGCTGATCATACAAAAAAGGGAAAAGCACGATGGAATATGCAATTGATTTTGAAGGAGTTACCACATTGCCGGTGGTTGAAAGCAACAAGGCGTTCCCGGTCGGGCGGGTGTACTGCGTAGGCCGCAACTATGCCGAGCATGCACGTGAGATGGGTCACGATCCGGATCGCGAGCCGCCGTTCTTTTTCATGAAGCCCGCGGATGCCGTCGTGCCCAACGGCATCACCATTCCGTATCCGCAGGTCACCAAGGATTTGCACCACGAAATCGAGATGATCGTGGCTATCGGCAAGGGTGGCGCGAACATCCCGGTGGAAAAAGCGCTGGATCATGTGTTTGGTTACGGCGTAGGTCTGGACATGACCCGTCGCGACATCCAGGGCGAAGCCAAAAAAATGGGTCGGCCCTGGGAAATGGGCAAAGCTTTTGATAACTCCGCACCGTGCACTGCGCTGAAAACAGTGGCCATGGTGGGTCATCCGGCCAAAGGTGCGATCTGGCTGAAGATCAACGGGCAGGTGAAGCAGAAGGGCGACTTGTCCGATCTGATCTGGAATGTGCCGGAAACCATTTCCTACCTGTCGCACCTGATCACCTTGCGCCCCGGCGACATCATCATGTCAGGTACGCCTGCCGGTGTCGGCCCGGTGCAGCGCGGCGACAAGCTGGAAGGCCATGTGGAAGGCGTAGGCGAGCTGACGGTCACTTACGGCAAATAAGCGCAATTGGACGGGGCGCGTAATGCGCGCCGTCCTGCACGGCATATTGACGGCGCGCTGCCGAAAACCACAGGGGAGACGCAATGCATAAACACAGACTGGGCAAAAATGGCCCGGAGGTACCGGCGCTCGGCCTGGGTTGCATGGGCATGTCGATCAGTTACGGTGTACCCAATGATCCGGAATCGATTGCGACCATGCACCGCGCGTTTGAACTGGGCTGCAACCTGCTGGTGACTTCGGATGCGTACGGCAGCGGCATCAACGAATCATTGATTGCACAGGCCATCAAGGGCAAACGCGATCAGGTGCTGATCGCCACCAAATTCGGCAACGTCGGTTTGGGCGGTGGTGTGCCCGAGGGACTCTCGGGTGGTCATCCCGATTACGTGCAGTTGGCCTGCGAGCGCAGCCTCAAGCGCTTGGGCGTTGAGGCGATCGACATCTACGGCCTGCACCGCGTGGATGCTGCTGTGCCGATCGAGGACACCGTAGGTGCAATGAAGCGCCTGGTCGAGCAGGGCAAGGTGCATCATCTCGCTTTGTCCGAGGCTGGCGCCCAGACCATCCGTCGTGCGCACAAAGTGCATCCAATTGCGACGCTGGAGACGGAGTATTCGTTGTGGAGCCGTGATGTCGAGACAGACATACTGCCGACCTGCCGTGAACTGGGCATAGGCTTCATGGCCTACGCGCCGCTGGGCCGTGGTTTTCTGACGGCGACCATCAAAAGCGTGGACGCTTTGATCGAAAAAGACCGGCGCCGTGACCATCCGCGATTCAGGCCAGAAAATATTAATAAAAACAACAACTTACTGGATTCCATCGAAAGCATCGCCGGTGCCCATCGCGGCACAGCTGCCCAGGTGGCGCTCGCCTGGCTGCTGGCACAGGGGGCGGACATCGTGCCGATCCCGGGCACGAAACGACGGCAGTACCTCGAAGAAAATTGCGCGGCAGCGAATCTACAACTGAGTATGGATGAATTGACCGCGCTCAGCGCAGCATTTCCGCCCGGCGTCACCGCAGGCACCCGTTACCCCGAGAAGCAGTTGAAGGCACTGGGCATCTGAACCGGCTGCGCCGGCGCGACACCATCAGGGTTGAATCATGGATGCGTTATGGCTGGTGCCGGGATTTGTTGTGCAAGACGCTTCTGCCGCACAACCGGAAGCCTTGTTGCTGTCGTCACATGTGGCCAGCGTGCGCATGCGCGGTGGCGTTGCCGCGCAGGCCTGGCAACTTGCCGGGAATCGCAATCGACTGCTGGCGCCGGAAGATTCCGCCGCGGCTGCGGGCGCAGATTTTTCAGCCGCGCAGCTGTGTGTGGTCGGCAAGTTCCTGGCTGAAGCGAAACCGGATCCCTGGCTGCGGGTTGCGACACAGGTAAAAAAAGCCGGTGGTCGCCTGCTAGTCGACATTTGCGATTACCCGTTTGCCGAGAAATCGCCGACGGTTGTGCGCTTTTATGAACAGGCATTGCAGATATGTGATGCGGTGATCGTCAATTCGGCGCGGATGGCAGAACTGATCGCGGCGCACACGCCGCATGTGCCGCAGGTGATCGAAGACGCCATACTCGGTGGGCCGCAGCGACCGCAGTTCGCGCCGGAAGCGACCTTGAAACTGTTGTGGTTCGGCCACCAGAAGAATCTTCCCTATCTTGAGCCGGTGATCGATGCGCTGATGGCCTACAGCGCGGAGCAACGTGTGCGGCTGACTATCGTGACCACGCCGGGATTCGGGGTGGAACAGGCAGCGCAGCAGATCAACGCACTTCAGGGCTCGCGCTTAGAGGTCCGGTTCACGCCGTGGTCGCCGGAGGCGACTCGCATCGCGCTGCGGCAATGCGATCTGGTGCTGATTCCGGGTGACCCGCGTGATCCGGTCAAGGCCGGCGTGTCGTCGAACCGGCTGGCCGAAGCGTTGCAGGCGGGCCGTTTGCCGATTGCCAGCCCGCTGGCGAGTTACCGGCCGTTCAGTGATGCGGCCTGGCTGGGCGAGGATCTGGTGGATGGAATCGCCTGGGCTGTTGCGAACCACGGTGAGGCGATGGCGCGCATCCGGCGCGGCCAGGCACGGGTTGCTGAAACCCTGTCAGCAGAAACGATAGGCCGGCAGTGGTGTGATTTGTTTGAGCGACTCGCCAGCCCGGAGAAAAACTGAATCCGGAAAATTTGGTCCCGGGGTGTTAAAGCGTGAGGCTGTTCAGCCGCTCCGGTGACCCGAGCTCGCCTTTGACAAACGCATTGAAGGCGAGGCTGATGCGGGTATGGTCGCCAGTGGCCTGCTCGACGCTGTGCACCAGGTTGGACGGAAAAAAAACCATGTCGCCGACGCCGACGCTGAAGCATTTGACCGGCGTGTTGTATTCGCTCAAGTCGTCGTTCGACACGAGTATCTGCACGTGCGCAGCGCTGCCCCGATGAAAACAGATGCCGTCCGCTTCCTTTTTCGCCTGGATATAAAGGGTGCCGCTGATCAGGCTGTTGGTATGCATGTGTCGGTGGTGCGACTGCCCTTTTTGGGTGTAATTGGTCCACGACTGCGTAATGTAGAACTCGAACCTGGGATCGGCCGAGATTGTTTTCCAGGCATATTGATTGATGTGGTCCTGAATGATGGAGCGCAGGGATTTCATCTCCGGCGCCTCAAGGACGCGTGTATCGGCGCTCCTGATGTTGGACACATTGGCGTACGGCGCCGCCTGCATCTTCTTGAAGAATTTCCATTCCTCAGCGGTAAAATCCCGGCCGATGTTTGATCGCATCACCGGGGTCGGGAAAATCGATTCCCATGTGGCCATTTTTTGCGGTTTCCTCTGTCTCAGTTAATCGCGCGGACTGTACGGCAAGTCCGCAACGCGCCATTACCGTGGCTGCGCGGCGCCGGCATACAGCATCGCGTCACGTTCGGAGAACCACTCTTTTGCATATTCGCAGTCGCGGTACTCATTGAAGTAAGGACCGCCCAGCGTGTAATGCACCAGCGCGGCATCCTTGTTCGGTGCGTTGTAACCAACCAGGTGATTCCACCGTGCCGGGAATTCGCCAATGAGTTCGTCATTGCCCAGCCATTTGAACTGGTGCAACTCTAGGCCAGACGCGTTGTTCACGTAATCCGGCGTCAGCGCGCGGCAGCGCGCGTTGTTGAACAGGATCACGCTCGACCAGTTTTTCTTTTCATACTTGGACTGCACTTCGTTGAGGAATTTGCGTTCCTCCTTGGGCACGTGGCTGTGCTTGACCACCATCACCGCGTAGCGGTCATCGCGCAGCGCCCAGAGTTTTGCTACATCGTCGAGCATCAGCATGTCGCAGTCCATGAACAGCGACCAACCGTTGTAGTCCGCTAGGTGAGGCGTCAGAAAACGCGAGAACGAAAAATCAGTCGATTGCAGCGGATGCCGCTCACGCTGAAAAATACCGGTCAGTTGCGACAACATCAGCGGTGCAATCGTGACCGGCGCTGAAGCGCGCGCGCTGATGCTGTGGGTAAGAACATGGTAGGCCACGGTCTCACGAGCATCGTAGCCAATGGAAATATTGATCATAAGCTGTTGATTTTATGACATTCAATCTGCGGGTCCGGCAAGCTTATCATGCCGTAGCCACGAAGCTGATTGTGCAAAATCAAGCTTGCCCGGATGGCAAGCCAGCAATAAATGCCGTCCGGGTGCATGGGGCTAATCCAAGGCGATTGTCGAGGGGAAAGTGCCTGGAGTGATGTGTTAATCTTTTGTTTTTTTTCAATAAAATGCTGCGGTTCGCAAGCCCCGTTGGTTCGTGAGCCATACGGATTCACCAATGCGGATGGACTGCAGCAGTAAAAACTCCCGTGCGTCACAGCGCAAAATTGACGAAAAGAACACCATGAGCGGCACGCAACACGAATACCTGGAATGGTTTTACAACCGGAACATCTGGAAGGATGTTCACTATCGCGGCGTCCGTACGCTGAAGCTGCCGCTGGACATGTGGAATTATCAGGAAGTCATATTCGAACACGACCTGCAATGGGTGCTGGAAACGGGTACTCGACATGGCGGTTCAGCGCTGTATTTTGCGGATCTGTTTGCCGCCAGTGGGCGCAAGGGGCAGGTGGTCAGCATCGATGTCGAGCACAGCGAACTGCATCCGCTGGCAACGGCTCACCCTAAACTCAGCCTCATCTCGGGCGACAGCGGGTCGCCGGAGATTGTTGAAGTCATCCGGCAGCTCATTCCGGAAAATCGGACCGGGGCCCTGTTGCTGATGCTTGATTCCGATCACGTAGCACAGCATGTCCTGCGTGAACTCAACGTACTGGTGCCGTTGCTGCGCAAAGGGGATTACCTGATCGTCGAAGACACGATCATCAACGGACATCCGGTGCGTCCGGACTTTGGACCGGGTCCGCTGGAGGCGCTGGAGACCTACTTGGGCGAGAATCCGGGCAAACTGGTCCATGATGCCGCGCGTGAAGCCAAATTCGGTTGTACCGTGGCTTATCGTGGGTATTACCGCATCAGCGGCGAGTAATGATCCGCCTTGACCGCCATGCGTAAATCCGCCGTCCGGGACGCTTTTTGCCAATCGAGATGCGTGAATTCATGTGGGCACTTCTGCGAAGAACCGGGCCATGGCTAAAAGCGCGATTTCCCTGTTGTTTCTCGGCAAGGCGAACGACTGGCATGTCGACAGGGCTGTCGATTATTGCGGACGCCAATTCGAAAACGTGCAGACTTTTCTGGGCGACTGGGGCGATCCGCCTCCCGCGGCCCTGACCGAGGCACAACCTGACTGCATCATCAGCTACCTGTCGCGGTGGATTGTGCCGCCGCAGAGCTTGGAGCGGGTGCGGTACGCGATCAATTTTCATCCGGGGCCACCGGAGTATCCAGGTTACGGGTGCAACAATTTCGCGATTTATGAAGGGGCGGATCAATTCGGCTCGACCTGCCATCACATGGCGCCGCAGATCGACACCGGGCCCATCATATCGGTCGCGCGTTTTCCGGTACTGCCCGGTGACACCGGCGGCACACTATTGCTGCGAACCTACGATTATCAACTGGTCTTGTTTTATGATGTCGTCGGGCGTTTGCTTCGCGGGGAAGATCTGCCGGTGGCGCCGGATCGGTGGGGCCGCAAGCCGTTTACCCGTAAGCAGTTCCAGGCATTGGGGCGGATTACTCCGGACATGAGTGCAGATGAGACGGCGCGGCGCAGGCTGGCGATGGACGTGAGTGTTTTGCATCGCCGCCCGTCGTAATTAAACAGAAGCAGTGACAGATCCAGCGCGCCCACCGAATAACCATGACAAGAAAAATATGAAATCCACGGACAAAGCCCGGCAGCCTGAAATTACGCCTGCGCTGGCGATCTTCGGCCACCCGCCTGCTTTCGTCGAAACCGTGCATGTTGGTCGGCCGAACATCGGTGACCGCGAACGGTTCCTGACCCGTCTCAACGACATCCTGGATCGGCGCTGGCTCACCAATCGCGGTGACTATGTCATCGAACTCGAGCAGCGCATCGCCGACATGATCGGTGTGCGCCACTGCATCCTGGTAACCAATGGCACCATCGGACTGGAATTGCTGATTCGGGCGCTGGATTTGCGTGGCGAGGTCATCGTCCCCGCGTTTACCTTTGTCGCGACGGCGCATGCGCTGCAATGGCAGGAAATCACGCCGGTGTTTGCGGACATTGATCCCGATACCCATTGCCTAGATCCGCGCAGCGTCGAGGCGGCCATCACGGCGCGCACTACCGGCATCATCGGTGTGCACCTGTGGGGGCGGCCTTGCGCGGTCGACGAACTGGCAGCAGTGGCCGAGCGCCACAAGCTCAGGCTCATGTATGACGCGGCCCATGCCTTCGGTTGTACGCATGAGGGGCAGAAGATCGGTGGCTTTGGGGAGGCTGAAGTGTTCAGTTTCCACGCTACCAAGATCGTGAATACCTTTGAAGGGGGCGCGATTGTCACCAACAATGATGCGTTGGCGGAAAAGCTCAGGCTGATGCAGAACTTCGGCTTCAGCGGTTACGACAAGGTTATTTATCTCGGTGTGAACGGGAAAATGTCCGAGGTTTCCGCTGCCATGGGTCTGACGAATCTAGAAAGCCTGGACGAAACCATCGAGCTCAACCGGGCGCACTATCGACTATACGAACAGCATCTCGCCGGCGTGCCGGGCGTGCAGCTATTCAAGTATGACGAGCGGCATCAATCCAATCACCAGTATGTGGTGACCCTGGTGGATGATGACGCGCCGCTGACACGGGATGAACTCATTGCCGTGCTGCATGCGGAGAACGTGATTGCGCGCCGCTATTTTTATCCCGGCGTGCATCACATGGAGCCGTATCGCACGAACATGCCGGACGCGGCGCAACGCTTACCGCACACGGAGCAGGTTTGTCGCCAGGTTCTGGTGCTGCCCACTGGACCTTCGTTGTCCGATGCGGACGTTGCCAGCATCTGCGGTGTGATCCGTTCCGCACTGGAGCATGCCGCGTTGGTGCGGGAACAACTCGCACAGATCCAGCGGTAATCAAGCGGTAATGACGTGTCGGGTGCTGCCTGTGCTGCGCCGGTCAGGGGCGCACGATCAGGGGAGTTTTTCGCCCCTGCTTGCGAGTTCGGCCATCTCGTGTTGAAACTCGGGCGGGCCGTAGGCTGAAACAGCCTGTTTTTGCGAGTAAGTGCCGTTTTCGACGACTTGCTCCGAGTGCAGGAGCATGCGGTTATTGTCCTCAGCGAAACGCTGCAACCACTGGAGTGCCCGCGGCGGAATTCTTTTGCCGACCGGCACTGCGACATCCACTGGCAATCCCCGCCAGGTGTGCTGGTCGAACAGCACAATGACTTTTGAATTGTTCGGTTTCATCCAGTCCGGCAGCGGGCTGTTGTCCATGCGCCAGCCGCAGATGAATTGCACGCAGGGATCAACCGGGCGGTTGGCGTAATCGTTGCATCCTGAGCCCGTGCTGTGTGGGCACGGGCATCCCGGATAAACCGGTGCGCCGTTAACCCGGATTTGCAGCCAACCATCGCAGCAGCCTGTGCAGGGCTGGCATTCACGTGGTGCGGGAGGTTTGGCCAAAGCGTATTCCTGAAAGCGTCAAAGGTAAGGTGCAGTGCTGCCCGGATGGTCACCAATCTCAACCATGCCTGCATTGCAGCGATGCATCATAGTTTACTGCAGCCAGGCGCGCCCGTAACCGCATGCAAGGTCGGATGGCCTTCGCCTGCGCTGTACACATCATCGATTTGCGCCAGCGGCGCCCAACATTGGTGGTACACGGTGCTCAGCGTGCCGTTCCGGCAAGGCAGGCCTTGAGTTCAGCCAGCGCCGAATCCCAACTGCCTTGTCTCGACTGGCGGTAGACGCGAAATCCCGGAAACCAGGGTGATGAGTTTCCGGCGGCCATCCATCGCCATTCGGCGGGACAGGGCATCAGTACGTGAGCGGTTTTTCCAACGGCGGCCCGCAGATGCATATTGGTATTGCTGACGCCGACGTATTCGTCGATCAGTGCGAGCAATGCCAGCATGCCTTCGAGGTCGTCATTCAGGTCGGCGAAATCGTGGACTGACTGGCCCAGAGCAGCGGAGAATTTTTCGATATCTCCGGCATCTGGATTGCGTTGCAGGGCGATGAAGGTGCCTGTGAAATCCTGCAGGGCTGCTGCGAGCGCTGGGATCTTGATCTGCTTGTGCAGCACCCACGACATCTTGTCGCGTTGCGCTTGCGGCGGAGTGCCGGCATGCCAGGTCAGCCCGACATAGGGGGGCTTGCCGATTGCAGCAAGCCGTAGTCGCAGCGCGGACAGTTGTGCATCGAGTGGGGTCAGCCGCAGGCTCGGCGGAACCGGAGGCCAGTAGACCGCAATGCTTTGCGCATAGTCGCGTCCGTGAGTTGCGTCATCGGAAGTCATTGGCGGCGGGATCGTGCTCTGCGCTGTTTCACTCAACGCGTGCGACAGATCGCCCAGCATCAGCAAGGCATCGGTGGCAGGCAGCGGGGCGACATGGGGCAGGAAGGTGTCGATACAGCCGGCGCGCAGGAGCAGGCTGAGGATCTTGTTGCCGGGGCAGTACGAAATGTGTACGCCGGCGGCTGTCAATTGCGGCGCGTAGCGCAGAAAAAAAAGTTCATCGCCCAGGCCCTGCTCAGCAAGCAGGCAAAGATGTTTGCCTTGCGGCGCCGGGGGCAGTGTCTGCGGTATCGTCAGCCCGGGGTGCTGTGCGCTGTACTCAAGGTATGCGGGACGATGACGGTATTCGGCCCAGCCGTCGGTCAGCCGGCCGTGGGACAGCAATGCGGTTCCGAGGAGCTGATGTCCGGTTGCGGAGTCGGGATTCAGCGCGAGCGCGCGTGATTGGTAGCGCAGGCCTTCGGCGTATGCGCCGCTTTCGATTAACGCGGCGGCATACAGTTCGATCACGGCAGGATCGTCGGGCGCAATGGCTATCGCAGCACGATGGCAGGCCAGCGCCTCGGTATGCCGCTGCTGGTGTCCCAGTGCCGCGGCAAGAAAAGTATGGGCGATACGCAGGTCAGGCGCCTGCCGGATGAGTTCGCGACACTCGGTTTCGGCTTCGCCAAAGCGTCCGAGGTCGATCAGGATCGAGACCAGATTGCATCGTGCCAACGCATAGTCAGAGGCGGTGGCGAGGCATGCACGGTATTCGCGTTCGGCGTCTTCATACTGCAGCAGCGTATGCAGCGCCGAGCCGAGGTTGTTGCGCGCATCGATAAGGTCCGGATCCAGCGCCAGTGCCTTGCGGTAGCAGTCCACGGCGTCTGCAGTGCGCTGCAGATCACGCAGCACGTTGCCGAGGTTGTGCCACACATAGGCATTTTGCGGGAAACGGGCGGCCTGCTTGCGCAGCAACAGTTCGGCGTCGCTGAACTGGCCTGCCATGGCCAGCGAATTCGCAACGCCCAACTGAAAATGTGCGGCACGTGGATCAAGTCGGCTGGCTCTACGGAAGGCTTCCCGCGCCTGCTCATAGTGGCCAAGCGCGAAGCAGGCCTGTGCCAGATTGCCATGTACGGAAGGGTCGTCGCGCAGTTTGCCGGCGGCGCGTCGCAGGCAATCCACGGCCGCTTCAAATTGTTCCAGTTGCAAAAGCGCGGTGCCCATGAATTTCAGGGCGTTCGGGTCCTCGGGCGCTATCTGCAGGGCCTGCTCAAATGCGCGGGCTCCTGTCTCAATGTCGCCTTGGGCAATTGCACGCAGGCCCGTTTCGATATGGTTTTGTAGCTGGTGGTGAGTGCTTGACAATTAGGGATTATTTAAGTTATTGATTAATAAGTAATTTATTTGGGGCTGCGGTCTAGAGAAGCATCCCTATTGATCCGGCACGATTTATTCATGACGCGGCATACTGTACACGCGGGTCTTGGAAATAAGCTTTAACTCGCTCCGGCGATGAAGCGAGCAGCGTCATGTGTTCAGTTGTTGCATCTCTAAGTTTGGCTTTGGTTCGCGCAGGTACTTTTGATCGAATGACATGTTTCAGATCGGCATTGAGTCGTTCCTCTGGATTCAGTTCAGGGCTGTAGCTGGGCAGGTAGAACAACTCAATCTTCTCCTTGCGTTCCGCGACCCACGCCTTCACCGGCTTGCTGTGATGTACGCGCAGATTGTCCAGTATCAGAAACACCTTGCGATCCGCATCGCGCATTAACGCTTCCAGAAATTCGATCAGGCGGTCACTGTTAAACGAGTCGTCGATGATCATCCAGCGTGTCTTGCCTTGGTTAGTCACCGTGGCAATCATCGATAATTTCTGGCGCGTGCCGCCAACGGTATAAACCACGGGGGTCTTGCCACGAGGTGCAAAGCTACGACCACGACGCACATCGGTGTTGACCAGTGCTGTTTCGTCACCCCAGTGAATCTCTCCACCCTCTGTCTTGGCGCGCGCTTCGATGGCCGGGTATTCTTCATCCAGCCATTTCTTTACCGCCTCGGGTCGCTGTTCGTAGGCGCGCTTAAGGGGTTTTTGCGGGGTGAAGCCCCAGCGTGCCAAATATTGCCCAACCGAGCGCACACAGAGCGTGATGCCGTATTCGCGCTCGATCAGTTCCTTCACCGCAGGGCGGCTCCACAGGAAGAAGTCCATCTTCAATTGTTCAGGGCGTTTGTCGCAGATGATCTTCTGCAACGCCTGTTCTTGCTCAGCACTCAAGCTGCGACCGCTGCCCAGTTTCTTGCCGCGCGCATCAGGCTTGAGTGCCGCAACTCCGCCCGCCTCATACAAGTCGATTGCGACCCGTATGGCAGCCCAGCTCAAGCCCGTTAACCCAACCAGTTGCATGACTGCGTAGCCTTTCTTGTGCAAGCGAATAACTTCTTTGCGCCGCGTGAAAAGCTCGCTCCGTGTTTGTGTTCTCGCGTCTTCTTTGTCCATGCATCTCTGACTGCACTCTATCCAAAAAGTTCACGAATAAATCGTGCCGAGTCAATAACTTATGTATGAAGTGCGTGAGATCTAACGCCAAACCGGTGCAAATCCAAGGTCGAAGTAATATCGCAAATTTTGGGGTGATACACGTTGTATAAAAGCAACACATGTGGGAGGCCCTATAGGGGATGAAGCGCTGTTGTGTAAACGCAACATTTGAGCTTGAGTTCTGTGCATAAACCCACGTTTTAATTGAGATTTGCCCAGGTGCCTAGGCATACTCTCCGCAGCCCCCAAGGTGGAGGGTACCTGGTAGTTCAGGTCAACAACTCGGAGATTTTAAAAATGCAAAAGAAATTAATGGCAGTTGCTGTTGCAGGTGCGCTGGTCGCGCCGGCACTGGCGTTTGCTCAAACCAGCACGGTGCAAATCTACGGCCGCGCAGTTATTGAATACGGCTACGTTGATCAAGGCGACGGCAAGAACAAGACCGACATGCTGCAGACCCCTGGTGGCAGCGCCATCGGCTTCAAAGGCGAAGAAAAACTGGGCGGCGGATTGTCGGCCTGGTTCCAGTGCGAAAGCTCGGCTGATCTTCGCGGTGAGGGCGCAACCGGCCTCTGTACTCGTAACAGCGCGCTCGGCTTCAAGGGCGGATTCGGTAACGTGTTCATCGGCAAATGGGATACCCCGTTCAAGCGCGCTGCCAGCGTGGGTGACGGCGCGGGTTCGGAAGACACCGGCCTGCTCGGTACCGCCTTCCTGCTGTTCGGTTCCTCGACCGGTACTACCAACTCAACAGCTGCCGTTGGTACCTCTAGCCGTCACATCTGGAAGCGCCGCCAGCAAAACAGCGTGAACTACCATTCACCGAAGTTCGGCGGATTCAGCCTCGAAGCAGCCTACTCCACGGGTAACTCTGAAACTGGCACGACCTCCGCGACCGTTGCGTCAGCACCGCGCGTGATGTCGTTTGCCGCGCAGTACGCGGGTGGCCCGGCGAAAGTCGGCTTAGGTTACGAGCAGCACAAAGAGTTTGCTGCGCTTGGCACCACAGAACTGGATGACAAAGCGTACGTTCTCTCCGCCGCTTACAAGCTGGGCAAAGCCACCATCGGCGGCGCTTTCACCGAGCAACAGTACGAGCAGGGCGCCGGCAATGAACTGAAGAAAAAAGCCTGGACGGTTGGTGTTGACTATGCTCTGAGCGGACCGCACAGCGTTGGCGCGAGCTACACCGAAGCTGACTCTACCAAGGGTACTGGCGCGGCTCCGGCCAGCATCGCTAGTTCCAGTGGCACGGCGGTATACAATGCTTTGGGTAACACGGGTGCCAAGCTGTTCCAGATCTACTACGGCCACGCCTTCTCGAAGCGCACCACCGCCAAACTGGCGTATGTTCGCCTCGACAACGACCGCAATGCCGCTTACACCCTCGGTGGTGTGAAGGTTAGCGGTGTTGCGACCGATAACAAAGACCAAAACGCAGTCGTGCTGCTGGTCAAACACAATTTCTAAGATTTAAATCTCTGCCGGTTTCGGCAAGAACGGGCGCTACGGCGCCCGTTTTTTTTGGCTCTGGATTCCTCTCTGCTGCCTGGTCGGCCCCGACCGCGGTCATTCCCAAGTAGTCCTCAGTGTTGTTTTTGTGCAACCAAACGTCAATTATTTGCCCAATACGTCACGAATGATTGTCGAAAAGTCGGGCATTTGGGCATACTCAGATCGTCCCTTTGGGGGGGCAGTTGCAGTCTGGTAGTGCATGCTTTCCGAGGGCATACACTACAAAATGATTGTAAAATCAAAAACTTAAGAGGAAAACCAATGAAAAGAAAGCTACTTTGCGTTGCAGTTGCGGGCGCGTTTGCTGCCCCTGCAGTTGCCCTCGCGGCCAGCACGGTCCAGATCTACGGAGCTATTACTGCCGAATACGGCTATGTTGACCAAGGCAGCGGCAAGAACAAGACCGACATGCTGCAAACCCCCGGTGGCAGTAACGTCGGTTTCAAGGGCGAAGAAAAACTGGGTGGCGGACTGTCAGCCTGGTTCCAGTGCGAAAGCTCGGCTGATGTCCGTGGTGAGGGCGCAACCGGCTTCTGTACTCGCAACAGCGCGCTCGGTTTCAAGGGCGGCTTTGGTAATGTCTTCATCGGCAAATGGGACACTCCGTTCAAGCAAGCCTATAACGCGGGTCGCAAAGGTGGCGAAGACACCGGCCTGCTGGGCACCGCATTCCTGATGGCAGGCTCCTCGACCGGTACTACCAACTCAACAGCTGCCGTTGGTACCTCTAGCCGTCACATCTGGAAGCGCCGCCAGCAAAACAGCATCAACTATAACTCCCCGAACTTCGGTGGATTTTCAATTGGTGCGGCCTACAGCACGGGTAACGCAGCTACCGCCGGTACCACGGCCACGCTCTCGGCCAAGCCGCGCGTGATGTCGATTGC